>JADEYI010000395.1_pt1 | contig 63811 bp, 82 predicted proteins | sample 8542331 | NCBI WGS metagenome assembly JADEYI01 (sample SAMN16510988, study PRJNA670497) | mine drainage metagenome | isolation source: biofilm near Copperflume 1 | place: Germany: Marsberg coppermine Kilianstollen | collected 2018-02 | reverse complement strand
GGCGATTCCCCCTCCACCACCGCCGCCACCGCAGGGGCCCACGCAGGCGTCGCCATACGCGCAGACACCGAGCGCCAGCAGCCCAAGCGTTGGGACTATCGGCTAGTTGGGGAATGCCCTTCAGACCGGATGCATGTGCACAAATTGGCAGATCTAGATCGCAATACCGCGGAGTATGTTGACAGTCGCACTGGACATCGGCATCAGAGGGCTTGCAAGTGGAGAACAACCTGACAGTGTTGATCTCTTGTCTCAGAATATTAAACACAGCACAGCTGGCCAGCCGGCCTACGGCTTGCGTCTGTTCTAATCAACTTTATGGCAGTAAGCATGCTAGGGGTTGGGCTTGACTTAGGAGCTTCCAGGTGGTCCTGTGTCTGGAAGTAGAGCAGCAGTTACCAGGAGCTCAGCTTCCTGAGAGCCACACCCCAAGATCTCAAAGATTCTCTTTCCTGATCAGTTTAAAGGACCAACCCAACCCAACCAACCCACATTGAAAGCCCCGTTGGGAAAGTAACTTGCTGTTCCCTGTCTGGTCGATCACCTCCTTGCCGATCTAAGAAAGTGATATGTGTTGGGGTAAAGAAAGGAAGGGCAGATCAGGCTAGTTGAGCTGTCACTAGGGAATTTCTAAATACCAGAAACCGTAAATTTGCGGAATTCTACGGGAACTTTATCTCAGCCTGAGCTGTCCTCCATCAGCCGCTGGGGGCTTCACTTTCTGTAAAGCGCGGCACTTGATTGTGGATAAGATCCAACTATGATGATCCTAGGAAAAGCTCAGACTAACATATGCATAGTGAGATGCCCCACACGGCTGCATCGGAGGACAGCTTGTACACAGAAACATGTACCATCCTTGAGGAGGTCACAGTTTTTGTTGAGGGCAGCTAAAGGTGAGCTCCCCATTGAACAGTTCGATTTGACTGGGGGATTTGCGTTCCAAGCGGACAGCATAGTACGGAATGATGTACGATGGCAGTGAATGGACATATTAAATATCCATTCTCAGGCCAACTTGTGGACAAGCAAGTTTGAATTGTGACGTCAATGTTCTTTGAGATGTCTTTTAGTAGCGCTCGACCGTCGCTGGGTTAATCATAAGTTAAGCTGGAGTCTTGGCTTGCCAGGCAAAGATGACCGTGGGTACCGCTTCGAGGAGCAGCAGTACACAGCCGATCAGAGCACCTCCATGCCCGAGGTTCAGACTGGAGATGAGGTGAGGACACGCAAGCTTTTTATTCCAGAGATCTCTTACCTTTGGACAGGCTTAGATCAGTATTAAGCTAAGGCCCACTAATGAGATAGCATCAATGAGGGGGAATCTGACGTTAGATGCATGCAAACACAGCAGCCTGGCTACCCGGGGCCTCCACCCATGTACCCACAGCAGCAGTACTACCAGGGCTACCCCTCCTATCCGCCCTACCCGGCGCCCCAGCAGGAGGCCAGATCTGGCGGCAGCTGGTTTGGTCCATTCATCTGGATCGCCATCGGCGCCGTGCTCGCCACGATCTACACCAAAGTCACCAGCTTCATGCAGAACCCCCAGGCCGCGCAGGCCCGCATGATGAGCTGGGTGAGCGCTGCACCCCTTTTCAAGCATAGATTTGTCCAGTATTGCAACAATCGCCACTGTCCAGACTAATCTGTGGGCCCCCACTGGCTCTCTCTTTTGCTTTCCTTGCCCTACGGTGATCTACGGAACTTTCACTGCTGCTGTTTAAACCTCCATTCTTCATTTGCGCTCTTAAGGACAACAATGTCTACCATTGGTGAGCACTTGTAGCTTGTGCTAATTTCTGCAGGCAATGGAGCAGGCCATGAACCAGGGGGGGAAGGGTAGTGGTGCACCGGGGGCTCCGCCGCCCTTCCCAAACATGAACGGCGGTGGTGCTCCCGGCTTTGGCTTCCCACCCATGCCGCCTGGCTTTGGCAGCAGCGGCCCTGCAAGCGGCCAGACATTTGACACCACCGCCAAGGCAGTGGGTGAGACTCACCAGCCCTCCACCTTCCTCATGCTCTGTACCTTTCCTCATGCACTACTGTGCGTTGTATGCCAGCAGCAAGCATCCTGCTTACCTCCTCAGATGGCAGCCAGTGCAGCCAGCAGCAAGCATCGACACTTCCCTCATGGCAGCAGGCATTGGGTCTGCAGCAATTTCCAGCTGCTCAAGGAAGGGTTGGATTTGGCAGGGGGCTTGCATCTCAGACAGCAGGAATTGGAAATTTTCTGGGTCGTGCAAATGATGACAGCCTGACTCAATTGCTTAAAACAAAGTACACTCAGTAGAATACAACCCAATTTGCTGATCTTTGCATCTGGGCTGGTCCATGCAGACCGTCAGCCGGCGGCGGCAGCAGACAGGGCGGCGGCAGGCGAGGCGGCCACGGGTTCCAGCGCGGAGCCGCCGAGGGGCGCGCGCTTCGAGGAACTGAAGGCGCAGAGCTCCGGCAGACGGCGCGCCGACAAACCCAAACGCGCTGCCTTCAAAGACGTGGTGCGCCCCTTTCTCTAAGACTTCTGGAGCATAAACTGACCTAATAGTACTTGTGGCGCGCCCAGGCATTGCTCTGGTTGGTCGGCCGGGGTGTGCTGTGTACATTAAACATGAGTGGAGGTCAGAGCAAGCGGTGGTGGAGCTCAAGTGGAGCAACTGCTCGCGGGTGTCTCATGGAAGCTGAGACAAGCATGGTTGTTGCAGGATGAGGAGGAGGCGAGCACGAGCGACTCCAATGGTGCCAACGCCGGCTACGGCGACGTCAGGCAAGCAGAGGTGAGTTATGACTGGCGTGCCGAGGAAATTCCTCATGAAACAAAGTCCTCCTAGTCTGCATCGCCGCATGTATAAGCTTCTGGGCAATACCACTGCAGCTGCTAAGATCAACAAACCAATCTGTGCACTTCCTTCCATTTGTCAGGAGACAGTTTGGGTATATTTTGCTGGCCTCAACATCGATCCCATGCATCATACATGACACACTGCACATCTGGCAGGTGGTCGGTGAGGGGTCCCAGGCGGGGGCGAGCTCGGAGGGGGGGGGCAGCAAGTTCACAGTGGACCTGCTGGACCAATTTTTCAAGGACCCCAACATGCAGCAGCTGCTGTACAAGTACCTGCCGGAGCCCATGCGCAACCCGCAGACCTTTGAGTGGATGCTGCAGAACCCCGAGTACCGCAAGCAGCTCGAGGCCATGATGGAGCAGCAGGTGACAAACAATTGGAATTTGAGCTCTGATAGGAAATATGAGTTTGAAAATCATTGCGGCAATACTGCACTAAACAGTGCGGCAGTCATCTGCATGCTCGTTGTGATGCCACAGTCAGCAGACGGGCTGCATGCAGGACTGCTGATTGGCCGACATGCTGAGCCTTTTCTGGCGGGAAGCAGTCGGCCATGCCGGGATTGTTGGGGTGGGAGTGTTCATCCTTGAGGATAGCCAATTTTTTTTGGCATGACAAACTTGTACCTGGCTGAGTGTCTCACTGTATTTCCTTGGTCATGGGACCAAGGCGAGACTGTTCATTTGTTGAAGCTAGCTGCATTTCCTGTTGCTGTTCTGACGGGTTCTGTCTGTATCGCGAATGCTCGCAGGGAATGAACCTGGACCCGAACATGATGAGCATGATGAAGGACATGGACAGCAGCGAGATGAACAAGCAGCTGGAGACGCTGGGCCTGAGCCCCAGCGAGGTCATCAACAAGATCATGGCCGAGCCAGAACTGGCGGCCGCCTTCCAGAAGCCCAAGGTCATGCAGGCCATCATGGAGTCCCAGTCCAACCCCCTCGCCATCATGAACTACCAGGACGACCCAGACGTCATGTTGGTGCGCCCACCCTTCCACTGCCAATTCCCCTTGTTCTAGGAGTCTGCCTCTTTGATCTGGAGCGGATGCTGGGGCACATGCGAAGACACAAGGAAAATTGTGAGCATGCAACCAGTGTGTCGATAGGGTTGGTTGTGCGTTGGCTGCAAGCAGTATCTCTGTACAGGGTCATTGTTTCTTGTCAGTTTTCACATTTGTGATGCTGGAAGCTGGGGAGATAACTGCTGACGTTCACATCTTGCGATTCCTTGACCTCACTGCTCGCTATCAATTGTAGTGGCCTGAAAAGCAAAATCTCCTCAACAATGTGCAGGTGTTTGAGAAGATGGCCAAGCTGTTCCCTCAGACGGCCGGGGGAATGCCACCGATGCAATGAGCCCAGCGCGGATGCCGGAAGAAAGCAATGGATGAGGATTCTGAAATGAGAAGCAGTCTGGCTAAGTAGGCATAATCTGGGATGCTTGATGTGGGGTCAGTCGCGGCACCCGTAAAGGAATCCCTGTCCCCTTTGATGATGATACTGACTGTGTTTTCAGTTGGACCAGTTTGTAAGCTTTTAAGCAAATCAGAACAGAGCTCGCCTTCAGACGTGTCGTCACTCATCACATCACATGCACAAAAATCATGAAGGTATAACAGACCGGATGTATCTGGATCCTCGACTTAGAACCTTGCAATGATGGTGGCAGACACTGTCACGACTTGGTTACATGATTTGTTTGACATGCTTAGCAGAATGTCCTTGGACGTGCCCAGGGCCCTTTCAGAAGATGTCGAATGCTCGCATGTACGAGCTGCTTCATCGAAACAAGGGTGACATGATCTCAGAATGATCACCGACACATGCATCAATGTACCTATCTCGCTGGCACCAGCAAATTGGCAAACTCCTGTACTCGGCAAGACTTGCCAGGCAAGTTGTTGAAATAATCACTGCCTTGCAAGACATGAACACCACGTACGTCAACAGTGCACTCGAGTTCCTTGCATTTCAGCTACCAGAATATCAAGTTCTGTCTCATCCTCTTGGGATTTCTTGTGGTTCCCTATGTTCACCATCTTTTTTGAAGCCTTCAAACGCTTTGGAGCAGCCCAAGACGCAATGATTGCTGCAGCTTGCGTGTGTTCATCCAAGCTATCGAGTTAGATAATTTTATTCACACACACAAGACCGATACAGCCCAAGGTTCCAGCCGGTACAGCAGCATGGCATTGATCACAAGAGCCCTCAGAGCTCCAATCTTGATCAATGAGGTGTCTTGTGAGGCTTCTTTGAACCTCGTGGAGTTCTTGAGATTCAAGCTACTCACCATTTCAGATCACGAGGCAACAGCAGCACCGCTGCCCCCACCTGCAGAGCACCCAGAACACCACGCAACTTGGACAGAAATGCTGCATACATGCAAGGCACTGGCTCTGGGCCGGTGCAAACTCAGCTACTTCTGATCACACGAGGCCCCAGAGCTCCAGGCGCCCGATCTCAAACTCCTCGCTGCTGGCCAGGCAGGGGCTACCGAAAGTGTCGCTGTCACCGCTGCTGCCAAACTCCAGATCCCCGTTCAAGAACAGCGCGTAGTGCGGCGCGCCCCCCAGCGCCAGGCAGTCCCCCCGGCCAAACTGGAAGAAATCATTGCGCGCCACCGCCATCCGCTTCTGATGCCACGGCCACATCACCGCCTTGGGCTGCACCGGAAATCCCACAGAACGTCAGGGCTCTGATGACTAATGGAGTGTGTGCTTGTCTAGTGGTCTGCATTGTCACTTGTGGTTGTGATCCCTGCAGGCACTCCCCTGTGTTGTTTACTTCGTGATAGTGGCGGCCTCCCATGCTCCTTTCAGACAGCAGAACACAGGCACAGCATCTACCGACCTCGATGGAGATGTTCTGGAAAGCACTGAGAGTGCTCTTTGAATAGACAGATGGGCAGCAGACACAAATGTGCAGGGGGGCACAGCAAGATGGCCGCGCACAGCAGTACAAGGACGGCAACGTGCATGCCAGTGTGGACTCAATTGCGGAATGTGATCATCACCTGGAGCTGGAAGACAAAGCACTCCCCAGTGCCGTAGTACCGCGGCGCAACTCGCCAGCTCTCAGTTGTGAAGCAGCCAAACACGTGCTGATTGCGGTCCCTCACCACCAGAATGCTCGGCCCCACCTCGGATCGCCTATACACAAACCAATCCCTACCTCTTCAGACACACATGATAAGAACCTGTACACGATGCACACGGGTGCAATAAAGAGAGGAGCACTGCAGCAAAGTCATGTCGCGAGAGGGTGACAGCCGGCTTGTGTGAGATGTCAGCAGGAGCTGACCTGTACAAGGTCTGCAGGCTGATGCCGTCTCGTGCTGTGCTGTACAAGAGGTTCCATCGTCGCCAGCGGTGTCTCAGGGGCAGCGCCAGCACAAGGGCCCTCACATCCTGGTTCGACAGCACCGCTGACTCCTCATCAAGCTCTGGCATGAAGTCGCCTGCACGAGAACATTTTCAGTCACTCCCATGCGTTGCAGGTTGTGATCCAACACTCCTTCAGCCCTCGAGGCAGGGCCTTATGACAGTAGACCTCAAGTATCACCCTAGGCCAAGGGCGAGCTCCATTGGGCTGATAATACTCTTCAAAATAGCGTTTCAATGGTAGAACATCACCTCGATGAGAGCAACATCAAAGGACAAGACTTTCAAAGGTATAGTAGGAAAAGGCATGCACTTTGAAAATACTAGTACTGTCCGTGAGGAGCATATAGCATCTGTGGTCAATTCTTACCCGCACAAAGTGGCGTCGGTTCAACCTGCATAGGTACATCCTCTTCTGGTGAAGAGCTGGAGCTTGCTAGATTTTGGTCAGTCCAACTGCTCAGAATATGGGCACCGTCTCGCTGCTGTGTGTACGGCACTCCTGCTGGATTGTGATTGACAATGTGCGCACTATCTACATGCTGTGGTCTCGTTTGAGCACTGGCCCCTGCTCTTTTCCATTCTGTTATGACGTATCCCTCGTCGTCGATCACAGAGTTTTGTGCACGCCCTGGGTGCACACAGCCCATGTGACCCGGATCTGATTGTGCCTCGTTCTGGTGCAAGAACTCGCTGACAGCGGTAAACGGCTGGGAGAGTAGCTGCAAGGCACCACTACGCATGCTCGACGTCACTGTGTTTGCCCAGTCAAAGGGACCTGTTGCGTAATGAGGCAGCAGCAAAGGTCCTGTAATGCTGCTCATTTCATTACGACAAAGGCCAAGGTTGTACGTTGGGGATCTCGAACGTGGGTCCTTAATGCATTCTGTTCTAACTTACTAATTAGTACGTGAGGGCAATCACCCGGAAGCATCCCAGGAAGCCAGGAACTTCTGCCAGGTGGACACAGCTTCTGCAAGCCACCTTTCCTCGACTCACCAGGCGCTGGCTTGAGGAGGCTTGATGTTTCCTGTCCAGCCAAAGCTCTCTTGTTGCAGAATGAGCGGTACCTTACAGGCAGCTGCACCGCACATGCATGCGTGGCCACCATGGCGCAATGGCCCATCATGATGCCGGGCATGCATGCGTGATCATGATGTTCAATGAAGTTCACGGACCGGGTTTACCAACTTAGATGACTCATGAGTTGCAATGCAGTCAGCTGATTATCATGATACGCTTATCAAATTGTCAATATCAATCATGACAGAGTTGAGGCATGCCACCGGGCAAGGCGGGCCCAGGAACCAGTCGCCCAGCACCGTGCCAGCTGGCTAGCCGATGTCACATGGTACCGTACGGTACCACATCCCACTTGCACGGAAAAAGATATAGCCGTGCAGCTCATGCCGTGAGTTTGGCGAGCTCAAGGATGTTCATGCGAGGATGAAACTGTTGATCGTCACCTGCCCATTACCATAGCTGTGACAGCTCAGCCAGCAGTTGCTCCTGACCTACTTTGCAGCCAGCCAAATCTGGTTTAGTAAGCAAAAGGCTGCTCCATGACCTCCGTATGCGCGCAAGGTGCCTATCTTGTGAGATTTGCTGGAATTGGCACTGCACTTGGTTGCATTGTGCCCCTTGACGCATGGCCACGAGCCAATCGCAACAGCTGATAAGCCTGTACCATGATCTCCTGCCTGCTCTTTCAGTACAAGCTCCAGGACCTACCTAGCAGGTCCACCTGTACATTTGTGTGGGTGAGATGCAGCCCATGAAGTGCTCAACGTGGTCAACGAATTACATGTGCGAAAAGCAAGCACACTCGCAGTGGTTCAAGCATTTGCAAACCTGCAGCATGCTGCACAGCAATTAAAGGTAACAAGTGCTGCAAGCATCATCAGGACATCAAAACTGTACCGCTACTGCCATCAGATCATCCATTAGCCCCTTAAATTATGAACTGTTGACCAGTACATGCAGGTCAGAAGTGAGACTTGTCATGTGAGAAATTCACAGGACCATCAGTGAGTTGCCTCAAGCGGAAGTGAACTTGGTCACAGCCTTGGTGCCCTCAGATACAGCGTGCTTGGCCAGCTCGCCGGGCAGGATGAGGCGCACAGCGGTCTGGATCTCGCGAGAGGTCACTGTGGGCTTCTTGTTGTAGCGGGCCAGCTGGGCAGTCTCAGTGGCAATCTTCTCGAAAATGTCGGTGATGAAAGAGTTGAGGATGGAGATGGCCCTGGAAGAGATGCCAGTGTCGGGGTGCACCTGCGACATTAAGACAATCCTTGAGGGAATAGTGCAGCTCAGTCCTCTAGGTTGTTCGGGTCATCGTGGGTTTTGTTTATAGTTGCTCACATCCCTAAAAACCAACTTCCTGGAGGAAAGACCGATCGAGCCCACATCTATGTGTTTCCTCGTCTGATTGGACAAGTAAGTGAGATTGAAAGACCTTGGCCATCATCGTGGATTTCACTACTGCATTCAGACTTCACAATTGCGTTCAGCTTCTGGAAGACTTTATGTGGACATGATATCGCCGAAAAACAGGCGCATTACTCGCACGTTTACAGTCAAGTCAATTCGAATAATTTATTCTGCTCGTTACTTGCAAGACTGACCACCCCATGCTATGCAGGTCGAGACGCTACATGGAATATCTTGTTGCTATTGACACCGCCAATGCATGTAAGTAAGTATTTACTACCTGCTTCAGGACCTTGTAGATGTAGATCTTGAAGGACTCGACCTTGGCCTTGCTCTTTCTCTTGCCACCGGTCTTGGCGGTCTTGGCGACCTTCTTGGCGGGTTTCTTCTCTGCCTTGGGCGCCATGATTCCTTCTTTGCTGTCTGGGGTAGCGCTTTGCTGCAGATGTTGTGTTGTGAGACCTCAGTTCGAATTGAGCAGTTTCAAGTCTTCAGCCTTGGCTCTATTTCGCCAATGGCAAATGCTATGTGTTTGAGACGTTTAAACATATCTTAGAGCTGGCGAAACACCCAAGCATCACGTGCCACTGTCACATCAAACTTTCCTGCAGAGACACAGTCTGTGCTGTCTGAAGGAAGTAGAACTACTCTGTTATAGCGCTTCTGACATTAATTTGACGCTCACGAGCTGTTTCTGGGCTTTTGAGGAGGACCAAAGTATGTAAGTCCTAGGCACATCGAACACTTAATTCCTCCAAGCTGATGCAGAGTCTTGCTGAACGAACAAGAAGGCTTTTTCATTAACCTGGGTCGTGAACATTACATTTCAGCTGTGGCCGCTGTGGGTGTGACAACTATTTGCCAAGTCAAACATCACCACCTAGCCAGGCCTGAACGCTAGCAAGCAACCTAAAGATGGGCACACCCTTGACATCTGGAGAGGAGGATATTAGGAAAGACCCACAGGCATCACCCAATAGCTTGCAAGAGCCGCAAAACGGGCGTTCAGGCGACAAAGAAGGAGGCATGCCAGAAGGTGTTGAAATAAGCGGGCAGACAGAGGAGGGAAGCGCGAGCCAAACAGAGAGGCTGGCGAGGGACAGCTTAGACGACTCGGTGGTCGTGAAGGATTTAGACACGGGCAGGGCCATCAACGTACTGAAGGTAAGGTTCAAGATGTTGAGGACGATCGGTTGGTTCTGTGCACCTGCCGCTGCGGCAGCGCTTTTGCTCTCTTGGCTCTGATATGATCATGGATTAAATCATAAGTAGTGTTGTTTGAGCTCTTGACGGATGTTGCTGTCCCTGGTGAACCCTTGCAAAGCTCTGAGCTGGAAAGCGGAAATGGGACCATCAGGTTGACATAGGCATCGAAAGCATACATTTTAGAATAATATACCATGATATGCATGACTGTGCCTGCAGAAATACACCATCCGGGACCTCAATACTGGGCAGCTATTTGTGGTGGACGCAGAACCTGCAACAGCTTCAGAGGCAGCGTCAGAGCCAGGTTCACCGAAGACTGCCCCCAACAAGCTGGTGACAGATGTTTCTTCTGGCAGAGAGATGAGCATGGAGGAGTTTGATCGCGCGCTGGGATTGCACACAGCACTCGAGGTTTGAAAATTGCACTCTTTGTCATGTCAAAGGTCCCTCCCAGATGTCATGGCATCAGATGTCATGGCATCATCCTCCATTCTGCTCAGGGCTGTGCTGATGCGGTTACAGAAAGATGCTTTTATTTGCCTCAAGGACATCTTACAGAAGTAAGCATTGTGCTGTGGCATCAGAGCTTCGATGTCCTACCTGCAGGCAGCGCGCAAGAAGTTCAGGGAAGATGGCATGAACAGATCAATGTCTGGCTCCTCTGAGGGGAGTGGGCCTGCCAGATCGTACGTCCACTTAATATATTGGACCTCAGATTCACCATTGAAACCCTGTGGTGCTCTGTTTTACATAGTCCTTCAAAACCTCCTCGAGTGCATTACTAGGTGTTGCCCAGCCTGCGATTGATGTCCAAGCCTTGTGAGCCTCAGCGCACGGCCTGAGCAGGTGCACATTTTTCTGTGCGTCGTACAACGATGGCTGCATTGGAAGACTCCCAAGATCAACCTCCCGACACTATTTGTGCAGGGGCGAGAATGGGAACGCGGCGGGAGACAAGAAGAAGTCGGCCACCGGCTGGCTCAAGCGGCGCTTCTTCAGCGGCAGCAAGAGCCGGCTTGGTCCTCCGCGCAACAGCAGCGGCATCGATTCCGACGACAGCACTGTCTCCAACTCACCCTCACACGCGGTGCGTGACCATCATTTCGTTGTTCCCCTCGAGTGTTTGAAGCTCATGCATGTCATGTGCCTGGTCATGCACATGCGCTACTGGCCTGGACAGCACTGTGATACCTTTGTCAATATAATTATGGGTGCACTGAAAAGTGCAGCAGGCATCTAAAGTGCCCCCGAAGGAACCCACGGCCTGCAAAGCATGTGTGCACGCTTGAAGATTCTGTCGGCGTCTGTGCAACAAGGGACATGTCCAAATGGAATCGCCCCTTCACCTGTCTTCACCTGCTAAATGGCTGATGGGGCATGTGTGTGGGTGATGCAGATGGATACAGGGTCATCCTTCAGCCGGATGGACAGCGGCCCTGCCTCCCCCTCAGGGCGCGGCCCGGACAAGCCGGTGAAGGTGCAGGCGCACTCCAAGCTGGTCAAGGAGCTGACTCACCTCTGCGTCATCCAGGAGCTCAATGCACACAACGGTGCGGCTACTGCCTGCGCAATTATCTCGGCCCTCTTCACAATAGTGTTGGGGGGTCCCTAATCTGATGATGGCCCCGGCTGGCGGGGGGCGGTACAAATATTAAGCTCTGTGCCCACGGTTGATTTTGTCTGGCGAGTCCAACAAGGGGTAGGATTGTGGCAGTCTTGTCTGCAGGACGTACCTTGCCTTTTGGCAGGAGAAGCGTGTAAAAATATTAATACTAGTGATAACAGTCTGAGCAGTCCACAGTTGTGGCCCTGCTCTGCACCGATAGCATGACTGCTCATGTACCTTTGACACCCTAGAACCCCGCTGGTTTCTGTAGGCATGCATGGGTCTGGGATGGGCTGCTCTGGGCTCCTGTGCATGCATGGGAAGGAGAGTGTCAGGTGCATCACGGTCGGTGAATTTGGGGCATAAGGCCTGGTGTGATGTGCAGGCGTGATATGGACGATGAAGTTCAGCAAGAATGGGAAATACTTGGCCAGTGCCGGCCAGGACGCAGCAGTGAGGGTGTGGGAGGTCTGCCTCAACCGAGGGGAGACTGAAAACGCAGAGGAGGGGGCCAGGGGTGCAGCCAATGGGGACTCAGGTCCGCAACCACAACCCTGCATCACATCACTTGCTTTCCTCATCAGAATCCTTCCCAAACCTCCCACTGACTGATGGGCACAAGCCATCAGCAATGCAACCCTGGCTCGGATTAGTCGCAGACTGAGCTAGGTCATTTTGCGCAATCTTTGCACACACACACGGGTGCTTTCATGCTTTATGTCAGGAAAGCAGCTCTTAGATCCTCTAGTTGTCTGATCAATGGCCCGGCTGCAACGCATTTTCATGTGTCTAATCTGCGCGAGTGCGAGCTCATGTTGTGCACTGACGACTGCAGGGGATGATGGGGCATCCACGAGCGCGCCGGACCTGGACTGTCCAGTGCTGCGCGTGGCGCCCTACAGGACCTTTGCAGGCCACACAGCGGACGTGCTGGATCTGGCATGGTCCAAGTCGCAGTTCCTGCTCACGGCCTCCATGGACAAGACTGTGCGGCTGTGGCACATCAGCATGGATGACTGCCTCAGAGTCTTCAAGTGAGATGCTCTCCTGAGAGTGCATACACGGGGCCTTTCTGCATGTCACTGTGGGCAGTTTTAGAGCACTGGAGCAGCTTGCAGGGGCCGCTGTCATGCCTCTTGTCGGCCAGTGTAATTTTGCAACACAATCAATAATTGTTTGGTCATGCATCGCAGGCATACGGACTTTGTCACATCATTGGACTTCCACCCCGTAGATGACAAGTACTTCATCAGCGGCTCCATTGATGGGAAGGTATCCTTTCTGGACTTCAATGCGAAATCTGGTGGCTGAAATGTCCTTCTACATGGACAGCACCATGTCTTGAACACTTGTGTAATTGCCATAACTCATTGCCGATTGTTACCACGGCATGTGTGCACGCGGGGCATTGTGTAGAATTTGGTGTGCATATATGTGGATGATCGCACATGTTATAGAGATGGAGATGTTCATCGCCAGCGTTCACCTAAATGGACGTGCACGCTGGCACACGTGCTGTTACTGATCTTTGCTACCCTATGTCGTGTGCAGTCATGTTGTGCATGCAAGGGTGCTGACATGGCGGGCCCCTGTGCGCACAGGTGCGGGTGTGGAACATTCCGGAGCAGCGGGTGGTGGACTGGGCGGACGTGCACGAGATGGTCACGGCGACTGCGTTCGCGCCAGACGGGCGCCGCGCAGTGGTGGGCACAATGAAGGGCCGCTGCCGCTTCTACCAGTGCGAGCCCAGCTTCAAGCTCGAGTACCAGGCCCAGATTGGTGCGTGCCCCTCTACTTTCCTCACCCACAAAGGTGTCAAATCAGGGGGGTCCTAAGGACTACATAATTTAGTCTTCAGTACCCCCTGGTCATATAAATCGCCCGATGGCACTCTGGGAAACCCGCTTTAGCTGCACGCCTTCATCTTGGCCCTCTGCATCTCTTGTCCCACACGCGATTTGCGCATGTTAAGATCGTGAAGAGAATGGTGGGCTTGGGAAAAGCTGGCCGGTTTGGTGAACTGGTGCCAGGAGCAAGAGGCACATTGTAGCTGCGTTTTGCTGCGGGCTAAGTTGGTGATGCAGCACCCTATGGATCAGTACTTAGTCGAGAGCTGACATGCGGTGGCCGGGCTGCGCAGATGTGAAGAACCGGCGCGGCAACACGTCACGCGGGCGCAAGATCACGGGGATGCAGTTCATGCCCAAGGACCCCTCCCAGCTGCTCATCACCTCCAACGACTCCCGCGTCCGCCTCTACGACGGTGAGCCTCCTCTTCTGCGCACTGCAAGCATTGCTGCCTGCGATTTGTTGGCAGAAGTTCTCTGATTATCCTCAGTTGTACGCACAGCAACTGGACTGAACTTGGCGCATGCTTGGGTCACAAGCGCATCTTGAACTTCAGAATGAAGTCACCCTGTGAGCGTGACCCCTGGAAGAAATCACCTGCAGCCGTCCTTGTGAGACATGCAGCCTCTTCCTGTGCCCCAAATGCGCTGTTGGCCATTTGTGGCTGGAGCAGCGTGCCTGAGGCTGCCTGGTGCCGGCGCGCAGGGTTCACGCTGCGCACCAAGTACAAGGGCCACCACAACCGCAACACGCAGATCCGCGGAACCTTCTCTTCGGACGGCGCCTTCCTGATCTGCGGCTCGGACGATGGCTGGGTCTACGTGTGGACCACCGGAGCTGACGAGGACAAGGCCGCCGTGCAGGTGACTCACCCGCGCATTATCTTGAGTGTCCTTGTGACATTGACAAAGGTTGATGGATTGGAGACTAGGGCATAGGGAAATGGTGTATACACCTTAGGTGTTGAGGGGCGATGAATGGTCGAACTAGTACAAAGTGAATTTTCAATATTATACCCCACGCATGATCTGGCAGTGGCGCCTGCCCTTTGCTGGAGGGGCAAGGCGAACCTGGCATTGGCTGCAGGTACCAACTCTCTGAATGCGTGTCTGGGGCCTGATGTTGGGTTTGTTCAAGCAGTGCTGCGGGCTGAGTTCCCCGGGCTGTGGCTTGATGCTATGTCCAGCCTGGTTCTCATAATGAAGAAGGGGCCTCCTGCAAGTATGCCTCCCTCACAAGCATGGATCTCAGTGGCTGGCATGCCTACCTTCCCAAATGGATGCCTGCTGTGGACTAGGCATGCCAGTTCAAACGAAGGCAGTTGATCTTCAACAAGAAAGCTGCATCTGCCACTGCCCAGCCTAGCATGCCCTGTGAGTGCTCTGGCCCTGACAAACACTGTGTTGCTGTCACGCAGGAGAAGAGCGCGTCGTACGAGTGCTTCCACGCTCACAACGACATTGTCACCGTGGCGCTGTTTGCCCCAAAGACTGCGCGCCGCGTGCACCGCATCCCCTCGCGTGGCAGCAACGCACCTGCCAAGGTGCGCTCATTGTTCTGCTATATCCTTCAGAAAGTGTTGTTGATGCTGCAGGTGCGAGGTACGCATTAGCGCAGCCATGTGATTTGCTTGTGGTGTTCCCCTGCTTCATCCTGGGCAGATCAGTATGTAAATTCAAGCCCGTTTGTCTGCTCGTCCTCTGTCAGCCCTGCTTTGTAGGCGGGTCACTTTGCCTGTGTCCTGCCCTGCCTCCTCTCTGCCCCTGCTTTCTAGGAAGAGTATGTTGAGTGCGGGAGTGTAAAGATTGAGGACCGGTGAGGAAGTAAGGAGTGTCTTAGCACAGGGGCCTGCTAAGAGCCTGACTTAGCTATGTCTAAGAGCTACTTGCAAGCTCTTGTTCAGTTTTTTAACAGAAGCTTCCAATGCTTGAGCTGAACAGAATGTGCACCTCCAATAACTTTCATTCAGCTCCAACTTCAGAAATGGCCTTTCTGTGCTGGGAGCTGCTACAGCATCAAACTCTGCTGACTGGGTGGGGTGAGGGGTGCAGGTGGGTGTGGTGGAACAGCTAAACAGGCTGGGATTGAGGGGCAAGCTGTCCAAGGAGCAGGAGGAGGACGCTGCGCGCGTGGGAGAGGCGGCTGTGCGCTCAGAGCGCGCGTTAGGCCAGGTCATCCTCACGGCAGGCTACAACGGCGAGATTAAGGTGTTTGAGAATTTGGGGGCCCCCCACTGGCTGCACTGCAGCTGACAGAGCGGCCGGTGCTGATGTCAGCTGCCGTGACCAGAGCGGCCAGTAGAAGTATTTGGGCGGCATCAGAGAAGAATGGCGTTTGGATGACACTGTACCTCGTTCGGAAGAGGATTGGAAGCCCGGGTCCTTTGCAACTGAGGATAGCTTCTTGTGTGCCCCGGAGCGGCAGCATGTGTTTCTGGTGTGGGAGGAGCAAATCAAAGCAAGTCGAGAAAACATAGGTGGTGTTTTGACTGACGTCCGAGACTGACAAGTGCCATGCAGCGCTTGTTCAAGAACAAGAGGGAAACATTGGCCCATGGTACTGTAGAATTCTATCATAAGAGATCCACAGGGACGGATTAAACGTTCATACTTCTCTGAGCTCAATGCAGCAGCAATGGCACTTAGTCATATTCACACGTGAGAACGAATGTTGCAAGCAAAGTATGTTGCATATAGCACAGGGACGCACTTGGCCGATCATCAACTAATTGATTTGACGGCAATTAACTCTAGCTTGTGCTTACAGGTGAGCTACATTGACAGATGTTATGTGACCTCAAGGTTGATCAAGATCTCGACTCCGTGGGGACAGAATGACCTCATGGGCAACACCTGCACATATCCCGGAGTAAATTCACCTCCATCATATTAAGGATACCGAATGGACGTCTGGTGACCGCTGTTTAGCGGCGCTGTATAAAGCCTGTCGTTCGTGGATACAAAACCTTGGCATGCGGCATGCCCGACAAGTGAAAGGGTTTTGAAGACCTGGGATTCCATATTCCCCCGAACCCTAGACGTTCAAACAGTCATTCCGCAGGCTGCAAGCTGGTCATTCCTGAAACTGGAGTAGCGAGCGTGCATCCCTCTCATCATCGATCAGAGTACCGCAAGTTTGCACTTATCGTCCGTCTAGACAATTCAGATGGCTCCGAAGGCAGCACCCACCCATCCTCCGTACGCAGTCTTGATCAAGGAGGCCATCGCCAGCTTGAAAGTGAGGATGTGCCCCTGTTTTGTCTGTACATGCCCCCCTTGTGCAATGAAACTACGCAGGACCATGACAAGATTTTTTGCTGGAATGCTTGTGACGTCCTGGGATGCCCTGGTACCGCCCAGACCTGCTCAATCTCAAAAAATAACATCGTTGTGCCCCAGTTGAGGACTGTTGGTGTGCTGCCTGTAGGAGCGCAATGGTTCATCCCTAGCTGCGATCAGCAAATTCGTTGGTGAGAAGCACCCAGGCCTGCCTGGGCCGTGGAAGAAGGTCCTCAGCAACAACATCAAGAAGTTGAGCACCAGTGGAAAGCTTGTAAAGGTGAGCACACCCGTTGTTACCTGACTGCAAGCTCAAGTGGGCGCCACGCAGGAACTCAGGCTGCCTTACAGTGACGAGGACATATCGTCTGAAACGTTCTGAGGACGGAAGAAGGGACAGCTGCAAGACAATCCGTTGTAATCCAGGCTCCCAGTTGTTGCCCTGGAGGAACGTTTGAGGGAGCAGGACTGGGGCGCAGCAGCAGCGTGCTTCGCGTGGCCTCTGCCACTTAATGCACCTCCGAACGTTTCTGTAAGGCTCAGAGGAGACAAGGAGAGCGTTTCACGGCGCTTTGGGCGTGCCAGTCTTTGGTCTGAGGTGGCTCACGGAGCCGGAGAAAGTGGAGGGACTGGAGTGGCTTTTCCGCTCTGTTGTCCGTGGTATCGCCGCGCTGTCGAGCTCAAATGAAAGCCGAGGAGTATAGAAGCGTCTCAGAAGCGACAGCGCAAGAGAAACGGAAGGAAAAAAGCCGCAGTGCGGCCCAGCTCGTGTCCGTTGACGGGTCCATGGAGAACCCAAGCGTGACCCCCTGCTGGCCCTGCCTGTGCAGGTGAAGGCCAGCTACAAGCTCAGCGACGACTTCAAGAAGGGCCCACCGAAGAAAAAGGCGGCACCCAAGGTACAAATTTGAGCGCTGAAAGCCTTCTCCTGAGTTCAGGATGGGACTTCTTCGAGAGCAGCCTTGTCACCGTTAAACCCTCACCCAAGGAGTATAATTGCCCTGAAACCGTGCATGCACGCGGTTGTACAATGGAATACGGAGAGAATTGGCTTGTTTTCTGCTATGGGGAGCCTGGACGTTGCATTTATTCTGATCGTGGAGCAACTGACCCTTCACAATGGAAGTGACGCTTTGCCTGACCGCCTCTCGTCGTGTGCTTGCAGAAGCCCGCCGCCAACAAGAAGAAGCCGGCTACAAAGGTGACTTGAATCTGTTGTTTCTCCCCTGTTTGTGTTGACAATGTGAGGTTTAATCCTTTGCCTTGGTGGGAAGTGGAAAAGTGTTGGAGAAGCTACTTTCAGACCCATCAGCAGTCCTCTTGTCTCAATCGTAGAGAGATGCCAGGTTTTGTTTGCTGAAACAGAGCTGGGATTTGACCATAACAACGTGTGTTGCCCTGTATTCAGAAGCCGAAGACACCCAAGGCAGAGAAGCCAGCGACGGAGAAGAAGCCCAAGGTGGGGCAACCTTCTGCATCCCTGTTCCACTGTGGGCAAACAAATACAGCATACCTGCAGTGTTGCATGCACTTGCGAGGTACCGCAAAGAGATTCCGGCTGTGCAAAGGTTTGAGCACCGCTGTATCAGCAACGGTGTGATAAGGACACATACAGCTTTTATAATTTGCTGACTTGTGCTTAATGCGATGTGACAGGCTAAGAAGCCCAAGGCTCCCAAGCCTGCTGCTGCAGAGGGTGCTGCCCCAGCCGCTGAGAAGCCCAAGGTGAAATCTTTTACCCGCTTGCCCAGTGAAACATGTAGGGCACACCTTTGGGCTACCACTGAAATTCGTGCATGACGTGTTATCTGACTGGCCTCCTTTTGCTGAGTTATCCAAATGTGTCGATGGTCCTCGAGCATATTTTGATATCCTGTCTGCATTTGTCATCTGCAGGCCAAGAAGCCCAAGGCAACCAAGCCGAAGACCACAAAGCCCAAGGTGCGCTTCAGGCAATCTGCTGAAGCAGCCAGCATTCACAGCAGCTCATGTCCTTTCTGTCCACATGCTGAGCAAGCCGTGAGCATGCATGCACTTCAGATTCCAAGAATGCATGCCCTGCTTTGAGCACCACTCAGTTCAGACTCCAAAGCTCTTGTCAATTTTCTGATCGTGATAATTTGTACAGACTACAAAGCCCAAGACTCCCAAGAAGCCCGCGGCAAAGAAGGCTGCTGCCCCCAAGAAGGCCGCTGCCCCCAAGGCCAAGAAGCCTGCAGCAAAGAAGGTGATCTTACTATCTTATCTTTGCAATACCTGTTTACCTTTGCTCTCCTGCAGCTCAACCATGTACACATTGTCGTGCTGACTCACTTGCCTGATCTGATGTGTTGACTGTGTGGCTCATGAGCTTTCTGCAGCCATGCATGCAGCAAATATGCAGCCCTGCATGCACAGGCAAACCGACTGAACTAGTTACTGTGATGTGCAGACCCCCAAGAAGGCTGCTGCCAAGCCCAAGGCACCAAAGAAGGAGAAGGCTGCTGCTCCCAAGAAGGAGTAGAGGGGCTGCCAACAATGCTGACCGTCATGTGACCTGTCAGATGCTGATGCATGTCAGCGCTTCTGTTGTCACAGTGTGTCCCTATGACATTGACAGAGCCTTACGGTTGCACACACCTTTGGGGGTTTTGTTGCCAAACGCATGGCGTTCTATTGCTGCTTCTACATATCACACCAAAACGAAATTAAACAACTTGTCTCCCTGATATCAGACAGCTGACGTGATCTGTTGATGCGTGTTTGCGCACAGCACTGGAGGACTTGCAACCAGATGTGTAGAACGATCTGTTTACATTGTCACACAGCAGCATTGACTGATGCTTTGAGTGTCTGTGCCTTATGACTCAGAGAAACATTGTGCCAGAGTTCAACTTGGTCTTGACTTCTGCCCTGTTCAGGGATTTCTTAGTGACGAGGCACTGTACTTTGATGGGTTGCACATACGGTACACAGCTGTGCTTAAGCTTCGCGGTTTCTCTGTGCTCATAATTCACAATACGTAATAGGCCTAGGCTCGGAAGATACTAAGATGAATGTGCATGTCCGTCATGGCAATCCCTTTATTCTCCGCGGAGGCCACACAAGCGCTTGTGCTAGCAATCATGAGCTATGATCTATTCAATTTACATGCCTTCATTTGCATTGGAAGCGCAGAGCAGATTTCTGCAAAACTGAACAGCACTAGCCTAAACAGCCCTGATCCCCATACCAGACCAACTCTTGCCACAGAAAAGCATCTTTTAATATTGCATGCTCTGTCAGTGCAGGAACTTCTAAGCTTGCAAGTAAGTACATCTACGGCCTCGCACCATGTACACATGTGAGGGAGCTACAATGACTGGGGCAAGTCGTGTCCACAGTCAAACCGTCAAAGCCACCGTTCATCGATGATATCAACACACACCCGCAGCAGGAACGTTTCAGTGCACAACTCTCACAAGCTGTACAGACATGTCTGCCTCATCCACAGCTGCAGATCCACCTAAGAGGTTGCTGGGGATGAGCTGGTCAGCAGGTAGGTGTTCTTCAGGTCCCGGGACACCTCGACCTGTTCCAGGCACAAACCTTGTCAAGAGGGCCCATGATCATTCTCAACTTGCCTTTCCAAAAGCAACACAGAGATGGGACAGACTCAGCAACTATTACACCATTGTCCGCCGAGGTTAGTCACAGTTCCATGGCATATGCATGCAGTCACAGGCGCATCTACAAGAGGTCACGCCACAAGGCCTTTGGCATCACATGCAAGGAGTGAGATGATGAGAAATCCCTTGATTGGCCCTCGCTCTGTGTTCATGTCTGCTTTGTCTCTTGGTTTGAGTGCAGGTATAGGGCATGCAGGATCACCTTCATGATCTGGTCAGGGAGGTCTCCCTGAGACAGTTTGATGGCCAGGTCAAACACGCGGCCATTGGCAACCTTCGTCTTGGCCTGAAGGACCTGCTCACACCAGACATGCTGGTCAAAAGAGTCCAAAACAATTACATGCATTACCTTGAGAGTCGCTCTGGTTACCAGATTGAAAGAACCTCATCACCCTAAGTGCGTGTGCTGATGACAGCAAGATCCAGAAAACAAAATCAAGGTCCAAGCTTCTTACAAGCTCTCGAGAAAGACAAGTTCCACTAGCACTCAGCAAGGCATGTCTGTGTGCATCCCTGCTTTGAAAGGCCTGTTCTAAATATCTCACCTGAAGGTCATTTGGTAGCTTGGCATCCACAGGAATACATGGGATCAGAGAGGGGGGGAAGATTTGTCACCTCCTTGACCTTGAAGGGGTAGAGGGAGTTGGAGCGCTGGGAGAGCTGCTCAGCAGCAAAGTTGGCCGCGTCAGCGACCTCTTCGTCATCTGTGCTGACTTCCTTGTAGCCGCCCAGCAGCCCGCCATTCTTCCTCTCTGATGTGGCCTCAGTCTGCTGCTCGATCTGCACGCAATGCCCCCATGCCTCACACGCCTGTACTCTTGTAGTACTCATAAAGAGAAGGCATGATGCAATACAAGAAGGCATTGCGAGCGCCAAAGCAGGAGCAACGGCTGCCTCGTGGAGTGAACAGAGTGCATTGGGCAGAACATCTCCCAGCACATGAGCATGATCATTCTAGGAGAAATATCCATGCCCTTCTGTGTACTTCCCAGGCAGGTGGGAATGGCGGGGTGAGGGAGAAAAAGGCCGTGGTGTGAACCTGATCAGGCGTGGGTTTCCTGGTTGAGGTGAGCTGCTTCTCCTGGTTGCCCAGGGGTTCTGCAAGACAGAGCACAAAATTCTTCAGACAAGGCCATACAGGACCACGTCACTGGTGAGTGAGAAATGCTGACAGAAGCAAGGCTCTGCTCACCATAGACTGTTGCCTCAACGCACTCCATCTTGTTGTCGGAATTTGCAATGTCCAACAGGAGTTTGTAGTTTGTGCCTGCCACCACCTGATGAAGCCAGGGACCTCGTTCAGAACAGTATGAAAGCCCAAGGTGAGCATAGTCAATCAGAGGAATAAAAAGATGAATGCATATCAGCCATATAAAGCGTATCATTGGATTGATCAGATATTTACCTGGGTATGGGCACTCACGACCTTGATGAGGTCCAGCTTCTCATTTCTCTGCTCCCCCAACTGCAACAACCAGTTTCGGTCAAGTCATGAGCTTGGACCGGTAGCAAAGTCCTTCATCACAAAGCTATGAAGATGCTACTTGTTTCTATTAAATCGATTAAAGTTCTCAGAATGGTACTGCTTGCATAGAACGATGTTGTGTTGGTAAGCTTGCCTTGTCCACAGCAAACTTTGCAGCTTCTTGAACCCGTGCATCGTTGCTGTGGTCATCGTGCTTTTTGTAGCCACCTGCACAGATCATGCACGATAAGAATAAAGGTGCAGGGTCCCTCAACCTGGTCGAGAACATGGACACTGGACGCATTTTGGCCAGCACAGCTCAATGACAGAGCATTACAGGACAGAGAGTTGAAGAATCAATTGCTATATCATTGGACGGTCAAAGTGCCCCTCTGACCCGACACAAGAGCGTCCAAGCTCACCAAGCAGCTGTCCTGAACCTCCCATCGCTGTTGTGAAAATCAAGCCGAGCACCACAACGAGAGATCTCCTCATTCGTCAATCGAGCTCCTCATGTGCATAGCTCCTCCTGGAAAGTGTTTAAATCGAAAGTTTGCACTTGATACGAGCAATTTGGCTTGTGTGTCCAACTGGGTGAATCATTATACGGATCCCGTTTTGCATGCAGCCAAGATTGGCTCCATGCATATTCTTCCGTACAACCGTGTTCACACATCAGCCTCAGAGATCGCTGGTGAAAGTTCCTCTACCCCTCCACAAGTTAATGCTAGCACAAGAGACGCATTTTTACCGGTGAGTAAAGTGATAACCATCGACCACAGCATGGCGCAGATGGCGTGCAAACCTCTTACAAGCTCTTCTGTCTTGGAAAACAACAGGTGGGGCCTGTGTTACACCTCATCACACTCGTGAGGAGCTGTTGGTTATGGCAAGTGAATAGCTTGTTTGCTCCGATGGGCACATAATCGATACAGGTGTCTGGATAGCTACTTGTAGTAAAGATGATCTGTTGCCAGCAAAGATGGCAAACCTGAAGGACATTTCTATGATCCGCAGATGTTCACCTGCTTTCAGCAGCAGAGCTCCGCAACTTGCATCATGCAGAAACACGCCAGCAAGGCAACGAAGGCTGACAGTAAGGGCAGAAGGGGAGTTCAGGGTACCTACACCCCCAAAGGTGAGTGACCATACTGGCCGAAAAGTCCTGATCATCAGATAACGTTTGCTTGAATTAATCTTTCAAGAACTTGATGGACATAGAGAGCAGGAGCTAAAATGCATCGTATTTATGCAGAGGGTCACACAGCCACCAGTGCAGCCTGAAGTCCCACCTGCAAAGTTTGGATTCGTAGAATCAGCGGAGCGGTTGAACAGTCGAGCAGCCATGGTGCGCAATCTTCTCCACAAATGCTATGTTACCCAGCGAGATTTTGTATTTATGTCATGCATTGTGCTTCAGATTGGCTGTAAGTCACAACACATGACTTTGGCTGTCTCTGCAAATGTGCAGTTGGGCTTCTTTGGTATTTTGTTGGTGGAGGCCTTGGCAGGCAAGGGCATCTTCGAGATGGCTGGCTTCACAGTGGGCAATGGACTGGGCTTCGAGTTCTGAGAACAGACAGCATATAGCACCTTTTTGGAGTGGCGGGAATGAACGTTTGCAATGAGAGAGTGGGAGAAGATATGTGAAGAGCTTCTAGCAACTTTGTTGGCAAGATTATAGCAACTTCGTTGGCAATAATATTGCATGGGCCTTGAAAGTATAACAGGAGTATCTGCCTGCCTGCAGCTTGATTGTTATTGGTCCTCCCTATGATTAGGTTGAGCGAGCGCGCCTTCTGTGCAGCAGATGCTGCGGTGTGATGGAGTTTGATATTAAGGCAGTGTGTCTGACAAGCTTGCACAGGCTCGAGCATGCCGCCTCAATTCATTGGATAAGCAGATAGGGGCTTTCAAGATTGAATAGCAAGCACAAGTGTGGCAGCAAATGATGGCTTTGGTGCTGTAGACTCCTGATCATTGCTCTTGTAAACCAGGTCACAATTTTGGTGTCCACCTCAGGTCCTTTTTTTGATCAGTCATGCATGGTTGGGCCTCCTGCTTCATATATGAGTGTGTCATGGACAGCAGATGTGACACTTGTGCAGCTCAACTGATATGCAGATAGCGTATCTATCCAGCTCATACTATGTAGCTAGTAGCATGCTAGGGCAGGCTGCAGTGTTACGCACTGCGGCAATAAGTCTAGCATCATGAGTTAGTGCAATGCCTTGAGATCTTGCAGAGAATGCCACAGAGCTTGCGGTGCTGAGCAATTGTGCATTGCAAGGCAGTGCTTCTGATGCCAACAGCTGCCAGCAGTGCTGGCAACCATTCAATACTAGAGTTTAAGTTAGAGCTCTGACGCCCGCTGGTGGACCGTCCGGCTGCGGCAGCCACGCTCACCCATGCAAGCTAGTGCACTGAGTGTTTCTTTAGGATGAAGCAGCTTGCAAAATCTTGAAAGGGGGGAGACATCAACACCAACGACAATTCTCCCTTCCATTCCTTTCAACCTCTCATGACTCACGGAGATTACAGAATTATCCTAGTGATCTACCTTGGACGATCGAACCCCGGTTGAAAATCACAGCTCTGGCGTCAACTGTATTGCAACAATTCATTCCTTTCACGCTTCCGAAGTTTAGAAAATTCTCCTGATCATCTAGCCATGGCCACGCAAAGGATGACGCTTTTTGCGGCAATGCTCGTTGTTCTTGCTGTCACAGCATCTGCGTCTCGGGGCACGGGTAAGCAGTTCATCTTCGCACTGCAACTTCTTCAGAGCAACTATTGATTATAGTTTGTTGAAAGAAGCTTCCTTATCCACTTTCCAGCTGCTGTATCGCCTAGAGTACATTGTTTGTTGTCGTGAACCTGACAATAGCTTTTTCGGATGTCCGAAGCCACGATCTTGAACGACGATAATGACCCTCAATCTTTTCTTTGGTAGATACATGCTTCCCAAAACTCGGTGCACGCCTGTATGGGGCTAAAATGCACCGATCCCTCGACAGATTACCTTGGAACAGCAGGTTGCAATTATGCGCTGAGATCGAGGTGGGCCTTGCACAGGGGTGGCAATGGGCAGGGAGCTGAAGCAGGTCACACCACTGCCAACTGTGGCCGCACTACCAACGCTTCCTTCCGCGGGAGGACTGCCACCAGCAGCCACTATTCCCACACTCCCTGCCGGCACCAGCACTGACCCATTCATGTCGGCACTTTCTAGGATGGTGTCATTCCTGCAGGGCGACGCTGCAAGCCTGCAGGTGCTTTTTGTCTACTCTCCATTAGACACCTTTAGATAGTCTGAGGAAACTGAGAAGCATCAATGTTAACTTTGCACTGCAGCATTGGCGGTCTTGATGAGGAACATGAGGCCACTACTAGACTGGTCCCTTACCGGCGTTCTCCTGTTTTTGCAGAGCGCCATCAACGGAGCAGCTGAGGGAGTGAACAACACTGTCTCCTCCATTCCTCTGGTGCAGACATTCGAGGTACACTGTATTGCCACATCTCACCTGTCAGCTTAGCTGCATGGGTTGTCCGCCAATGGGCAGTGTCTCACCTGTACAGCAAAGGAACATAGAAACCCCTGCAGCTGTCTGGTAGCTTTTGTGTTCTGAGCTGCTTGCTTTTGTCTCGTCAAGCTCTTCCTTCATAAGCAGCAGGCGTAGAAGAATGCAATGCGTGCCAGGCAACCCGCAACTTGCATTATGCATCACCATGAATGTGGCCTCATTGGTGTGTGCTGGTTGGCTCAGACCCAAATCGCTATTGAGACTCTGACCTCTTTGCACTATGTGCCCACGAATGATTGTGCCTTGCTTGGATCTGGCGAGTCCATCAAGGCGCAGGACACTTACAGCCTTTACCTGCAGCTTGTCTGCAGGCGCGCCTTGCATCTGGCAGGAGCAGCGTGGAACAGTTTTTATAATAATTACGCATGTGGTGTTGCTGAATACGTTGTGTGCTGGGTGCGCAGACGCAGCTGGCCACTGCGCTGCAGGAGCTGCAGACAGTCATCTCCGGCATCGTGTCCCAGGGCGCCGCTCTGGGTGGCACTGCACAGACCAACCTGGACTCCTTCCTGACTGACCTCACCAGCCGCGACCCCATCACTGCCATCCTGCAGAATGCCATGGGCGCCCTCCCCCCAACCGCTGCTGGCCGCTAAATTGCTCTCTTAGTAAATACGCCATAGTAGACTCTCGGAGATGACCATGGTGCCTCGACTTGTATATCCAGATCAGACAGCCGAGGATCTATCACCATGCCAGATGTTGGAAGGCCATGCCTGTTATGATGATCACATCTAGTAGGAGCAAGGCTTCTAAGGATTGTGAGATGACACATAGAGTCAATCACTTTAGTCATCGCAATGGCCCACAGAGCCCATAATATTGTGATCTCAGAAATGGTCATGAGCCATGACAATCAGGAACAGTACAGCTTCCAAATTTTGCTTGACCTGGGTTACATTTAATGCTGGGGCCTTTTGTCTCAGCGCAGTGTCATATCAAGCTTGTGTCTCAGATTGGCGTGTCCTTGAAAAACAGGCCTGCTTGGATATGTAACATAAATTGACTCACAAAGGACTAATCAAGAGCCCAAGTAGCTTGAGCCCAGAGCATCAATTCCTGACCGCTTCAATACTGGACAACATCTTGTCTGCTCAACAAACGCGCCTTTGCTGCACTCATAGGAATTTCATAAAGGACCAACAATGTATAAAGTTTATGCCGATCACAGCATCCTGGTAAGGGCTGTTGTGATAGTGATTCTCGTCTCTAACATCACACCACTTGCCATTGTCAGGCAACGTGTACACTTTGCAGTGCTACAGCAATTGAGCCCTGAGGGCCTCCCAAGCAAGGGTAAACTACTGGCACGCCAAGACAGCCACAGGTGGAGGGAGTATTTTCGGCACTGAGCTGTGCACAGCCATGCATTTGAGCTCAGGCGTCATATCAGACCTCCGCAGCCACCAGCTGCATGCGTGCCATTGATACAGTCCACACCAATTTACAGCTCTCAAACTTCCCCAGAATGCAATGTCGCTGCCACAGACCAACATGCATGAGGCCGCAATGCTGCACTCTATGACTCTGACACCCCAGCGGCCGCAATGGCTACCAGGATCTCTGCGCTGTCTGGGAACCTCTTTGTTTGCCTGGCAGAAAAGAGGGAATGCCCATCTTGCGCCTTAACCTCAAATGTCAGGTCCCCGTCTGCTGTGTCCTCCTCAATTTCCTGGCCATCCACCATGAGGCTCGGATACCTCTCTTCAATTGCGTCAGCAATCTCAATGAACCGATCCACATCTGCCGGATTGTACTCCACTATGACCTGCCAGTGTCCCACAGCACACCTTCAATGCTTGTGGGGAAATTGTCTGTGTACCAAGTGAGTGCATGGAGAATTGTTGGTACAGGTGCACCAGTGATATTGTGGACTGCATGACCAAGAATCACACCATGTCAGGTGGAGGACGATCCAGCTTTGCTTCTCATGCAAAGTGCCGCTGCAGCATGGTGCGAGGGACACTGGCTGATGGTCCTACAGATCACGAATTCTCACATGTGCAATGCACTGGAATTTTCTCAAGGAAGGATCAAATTTTGAAATGCGCAGAAAAGCCTTGGATGCAACGAGAGATCAAACAGAATGAGCCAGACACAACAGCAACTGGTCCTAGGGATAACAGTTGAATGAGAAGGCTCACCAACATTTGCCCCTTGAATCGACGAGAATACTGATCTTGGAATGCTTCTAGTACTGGTACATGCCCCTGCTGATGCCGATTCAGCACAAACAGCAAACCTCTGACTCACTTGACATGCCGCTAGCACAGCTCTCCTAGCGAGAGATCTGCACGCCATTGCTGGCTGGATCAATAACGGGATCGTCTTAAACAAATAACAAATATATGATTGCGGAAATAAATTGATGCCAAGATAAGATTGAAGGTGTGGTACAATTGTGTCCACAAGACTTTTTCCTGTCCACACAGTCAAAATCGACCTATTTCTGAACAGGCTCAAAAATTTTATCTTGATTTTGCATGAATTATAAATTGGAGGATTATTTTTCAAATAGAGAAGACAATATGGTACAACATAGAGTGATTTGGGAAGGATCATCGCCAAACAGCAGTGATGATCTTGGTTTGGAGGGTCTTCCTGACATCTGCCAAATGGATGAAAACTTGCAAGTACCCCTAGATTACAGAGACTGCCCAAGATGCAGGTAAGCAGGGCTTGTTGTTCTGCACGCCAAACCATTCTTGTCCTGCCCTCCCATGAGAGTGCCACAAGCCTGTAGCAACAAATCGGAGCTCACATGAGATGTATCCCTGGCGTCCAGGCGGCCACGGACGGTCTGTCTCTGCAGCGTCTTGCCAGAAGTGCCTGTGAAGTTGCATGGCAAGCTGGTGGTACTGCAGCATCCCTTGGAGCTCAGGTAATCCCTGAAGCAAGCTAATCTAGATATTCTCATGACTGGGTACATAAACTGTTGCCTAGTTTATTGACGAACTCTGGATGCAACGCAGGAAGCGCATGGCAACAGTTCCTCTGTTAGAACTCTGCTTGAAGGATTGCACCTTGCTTCGAGGCCGCAAGTTTTCGGTGCGCAGCTCACTGTCAGCATGGAGGTGTAAATGCAACACTATATCAAGCACCATGATGGGAAAGATTGCATTCATAATTTCACCCTACAGATGCCAGGTGCCTGAGCGGCGGTTCCATCTGAAGCTATGCCTTTTGTTGATCAGGATCTCATAGAATCTTATGTGATCTGTATAGGTGGAGAGGGATCATGATCTTAAAGCTGCACTGTACACAGCGCAGCAGATGGGAGCCCCGATCTATGTCTTATTTCCGGGCCCAGAAGCCAGAGATCTCGCTGACATGGTGCAATTGCACAGCCAAGCGCACGCTTCCTCAGAGCACTCGAGGGAGATGACAGCAGTGGCAGAGGGCGATACAGAGCAGCAAAGCTGTCCGCATGTGCCCTGGAAATATTTGCTCATAGCCATAGATGGCACATGGAGACAAGGCAAGGAGATGTACAAGGTATTCAGTGTTTGTTTGGGCTCCGTCAGTGTGTGTTGATGGATCTGCTGCCGTAACAGTAATGCACATGTGCTCAACAGCGTGGTGTGCTGGGCGTGCAGATGCTGATGCCTTCATTGGAAGCTTTCAAGCCCATTGCTGTCCACCTGCCTCTGAACAGCATCCCGCTGGCTAACTGGGACACTGCACTCAAACGAGAGCCAGCTTTGGGCTGCATGACAACTGCTGAAGCAGTCGCAAGGTCTGGTTGCATCCTCCTGGTTGCCATATGGATATTTTGGTATAAAAAGTTTGTTTGCATGGGGCTATAGAAAATGATGACTCATCCGTCTGGGTGCGGCAGGGCGCTAGGGATATTGGAGTGTAGTGACGATGTGCAGGATACATTAGTGGCCCCTTTGCGTCAGATGACTGCTCTGCAGGTGACTACCCCAGACATCAGCTGTCTAATTGTTGGATCTGCATTCATGGTGGGCAAGAGCAGACACTTGAAGCACCTTTTGTGTTCACAGGCTGCATTTGATCCAGCCACGCGCGCTCGTATTGAATGTGGCAATGAGAGCCGGTCCATAAGCAAGCGGAATTTTGGCTTCAAATTGCCAGAGGCCCTTATTGTCAAGAGTCCTCTATTTCCTTGAAGGATGAAGGGAATCTGCTATGATGTTGCCCTGAGCTGTCAGGATGTTGGGGCGCCTGTAATTTAAGAAAACTCCTCACACTACAGGTGATGCGGTGCGCTGTCAACTTACAAGTTGAATGAAGGTCATGCTTCGTATGATTTATAGCAGTAATTTTTGATTAGAAAATTATGTTCTAAGAAAATCTCAAGTTGTCCTGTAGCTCCATGCTCATGCTGAAAACCAATACGTTGCAGGGCATGAGAAGTATGGGGGCTGCTAGGAGCAGCGCTCCTTCAGTGTTTGCATGGGGTTGGTCATGCTGCCAGCAGTGTCAGTGTACATGTACATGTAGCATGTGTCACTTCCATAGCTGTCTTTTACTATAGGCATGCCTAGTTGGAGAGGCAGGTATACGTATTGCAGTTGCTGTGCTTCCACGCATGAGATATCCTGAAGTCAAGCTTAGAAGTGAGCCAACCGCTAGTCTTTCATTTTGCTGTTGTGAATTCCCAATATCTTGATCATGAGGCACTATCATACCATGATGGCCTCTCGCACTGTTTCGGACAGTTTATTGGATCAACTGGGGCCCCAAACGGTTGTAATGCTGTTGGATACGTCCGAACTCTCAGATCTGTCCAGACTATTGAGATCCAAAATGTCTGCAAAAGTGAAAATGTCAATCAGGTCGGCCAGGATTGTGGTGAATGGGAACCGCGCCCATCACATACACTATAACAACGCATAAAAAATGGAATTTGACATCCGCTGTCGGCGTGGCGAAATGGATACCGCGTTTGCCTCCGAAGCAAAAGATTCCGAGTTCGAGTCTCGGCGTCGACTTCACTTTTCCAATTTTTCTTCTCATCTTTTCCTGTCAAGCGCCCCAGCATACATTTTTTGCCCAAGGTAGAGATATTGGGCATCCTCTTTATATTTTGGCCTAGCACCATGTCTGGGGTCTGGATTTGCTGAAGGAAAGTCTTGCATGGTTGAATGAATAGATGTTTGACCCCCTCGGTCCCGCCCAGATCTGAATCTTGGCGGACTCTCGGGACAGACCGCTATCTCATACTCCTTCCACTTGTAGTCCAGATCACCAGAACAGCTGTCAAAATCGTAAAATCTGGTGTAGCAGCAAGTGCAGTTCCAACATAAGATTAGGCACCTCTGCTTCGTACTCTCTCTGTCTCACAGGCACTAAAAGCCTTGCGAAGGTTGGCCTGAGATCTAAATGTAGAACGCTCCCATAGATGCCTTTGATTAATCCAATGTGGGCTGGATTAATCTGATTTTGCGGTGATAGTTCTTTCTTTTTCTGCAGTATAATATGTGCACACGTTTTGGGTGATGGGCAGCTGAAGGGTGATTAAGAGGGGCACGAGTAGAAGCCTTGACTTGCATATATTCAGATCTGACGAGGTCCATTCCTGTACAAATTCGTGAGACAAGGAAGGAGCTGCTGAAACCGAGCCTTAACTGTCCTCAGCAAAGGCAAACTTTCGCCTTTTCAGAAAGGAACCGCGATCATCGAGAACGCTGGCAAATGCTGGCTCCTCTCCTCACACCTAGAGGTAATTTCACACAAGATCGGGTTTTGCCTCACTTTTCTTAGGGCGTCCCAGGGCAATCCAATGCAGACAGGCTCTGACACAAAGTGTGGGGCACGCTCACAGTGACATCTGGAGATAGCCAAGGAACAAAGACATGGGCAAAAGCCTTCTCAAGCAGCGCCGGCATCCCGCCGGAAGATAGCAAAAGGGCAGGCATGGGCCAAGGGGAGCTTGGGAACCTGTGGCAGAGGGCGGGTATGTCTCTGCCTTGCGCCTCATCATCGAATCACAGTATATCTTCACGTTCCTGCTGAGAGGAAAAGCGTTACCAGGGCCTTAATCACGCGCCAACATAAGTGGTTTGGCTGCCTTTCTGAGGAAACTACTTGCGCCGTGCAATTTTCTCTAGGATGCCAGACCATCAGCTATTTATAAATGCCCTGTCTTCTGCCGTGTGCTGCTCTGACCTTCATGCGTCTTCCAACAGGCGAGTACGGGCTCATGTTCCTTCTTGCGATGGGAATGATGTTTGTGCTGCTGCTGGCAAATGGGAACGCGCAGTTTGGCCACGGCCGCATCATGCAGCCGCCGTGGCCCCAGTCGCGCCAGGACGTGCCTGGCTGGGCAGCCCTGCACATGTCCTACATAGACAAAATAGCCCAGGCCAGTGCCGGCCAGGTGGGCAGCTATGCCTTCCCCTTCCTGAGCATGCAGATCTCGGCCAAGGATGTCTAATGTCCTTTCTGAAAGACTTCATGCGGGTGGCAAGGGTGCAGAAGGAGCACCTTCCTGTACATGCTAATACTGTCTGCAGTGTTATGGGTTTATGCTGCGCCGATGCCGCGCAATCTGTACCTCTTCTGGGGTCTCCTCGCTTTCCAAGGGGCAGCACAGGCGCTGGTGCAGAGGCCATGTGACTGCGCTGTCCTTTGGCACACTGTATCAGTTGCCTGTCACTGATGAGGAGGTGACTTTGAAAGGAACAAGTGGGTGCTGGCCTCCAGGGGCTGGATGTGTTGATGTATGGGGACACGCTGGTGGAGGCTTGGAGGGGAACGTTCCTGGGGGAGCCATCACTGCGGGCTCAGGGCTGCGCAGACATCTTCCACAACCAGTTTGGGCTCAAGTACCGCGCAGCAGCTCTCGGCATAGCAGGTACTGCTGCCCATTGTTCTTCTCTCCTAGCTTGGCCAGACAGCTCTCGAGGCATTCTACGTAAGTAGTGCTTCTGCCATGAGGGATGCATTGACCTCTCAGGGCAGGCACCAAGCATAAAGGAAGGGCTGACTTGCCATGTGGGTATATGCAATGTGGCATAGAGAGGCGTTCACCCATACTAGATTGCTAGTTTTCGCAGAGAGCAGCATCCCAAGCATGAGATTTCCATGGGCTGCTGAAGAAAAGAATGGTGTGACAGGGGACACCACGGCTAACATGATGTGGAGGCTGCAGAACGGGGAGGTGGTGCCAGGCCTGCAGGCTGGTGCAGTGGTGCTGCACATCGGCTTCAGTGACCTCACCTATGCCTCATTCCAGGTACTTCCACCTCAACATCTCACACATGAGAGGAGATCGTGCGCTTTCTGAGCATGGTACTTCACCTTTCACCTCCATTACAATGCTACGCTCTGTGTTCTGATAGCGCCACTTATGGTCACTATCTGGCTGGCGACTCAGAGCAGATATTTCTCTCGCATTCTCCCCGGCTCTGTCATTCTGAAACCGATGGCAACAGCCCTGCAATATTTTGGGCATCCATGCCTCAAGGCACGGAAGCACAGGTCTTTACATGTGCATCGGAGCTTGCTGCTCAGGGATTGCACGCTCCAGAGGGATCAACCAGATATTTAATCTTGTATACCCACCATGCCCCGACTGGCAGAGGGCGATATAATTACAGAGCACCGTGCCCACAGTCGATTGAGTCTTGCTTGGATCTGGCGAGTCCAACAAGGGGTAGGAGTGTGGCAGCCTTTAACTGCAGCTTGTCTGCAGGACGTACCTTGCCTTTTGGCAGGAAAGCGTGTAATAAGAAGAGTAATAATAATAATACCCACCATGTGCAGGGTGACGAGCACATAAACAGCGCGGCGAACACGACGGCGGTGAGGGCGGCGCGCATCGCGGATTACCTGTCTCAGGCGCTGCCGGGGACCACGGTGTTGATTCTGGGGCTGCTGCCCAGGGGAGATGTCACGCTGCACCCCGACCCTGCCGCCTTCGCCCTGCCCAGCAAGTGAGTCTCGCCATACAAAGTGAACCCCTATCACGTTCACATTTGATCTGCGGCAATGACCACTACGGTAAAACGAAGCTGCTGCCCTCATTGTACTGCTGGGAGCATGAGGACTTGCTTCTGCAGTGATTTCATACTTACCAAGCTTGAACAAGGTGGCTCAAGGTGCAAGTGTTCACAGCCGAGAGGGAAATTCCTCAACGTCAGGCCACAGGCTTGCTGGTTATTTGTTTCTGATCACCGGGACAGCTCTCTCAGTCACAAAATAGCACTTCCCTTCATGCGAGGACCATGTGCAACTGTGTATAGCGCTGCTTTCTATGCTGATGTGGCAGTGACTGATCGCGCGCAGGTTCTCGGCGGCGGTGGCCAAGATCAACGCGTACTTGGCGTCGTTCGCGGAATCGCACTCTTCGCGCAAGCACGTGCGCTTTGTAGACTGCGGCGCGCACTTCCTGGCCGAGGATGAGTCACGCCTCGACGATGAGCTGCTGCCCGACGGTGTCCAGCCAAACGCAGCAGGTTTGCGCTCCCAACTCTGCAGATGTCAGACCACTGTACCGTAACATCTGGATGAGCCGTATATCAGTGGCATGCCATCAAGAAAGAGATGCAAGAGACAAGACAGCCTGGCGCAGAACTGGAGCGCCAGCAACATCCATTGGTCAGCAAGGCATGGGCTAAACTGGTTGGGAGACATTTAGATACCTGCACCTCAGCAGATTTAGAGGGGCAGACCATGAGCCTGCTTATCATGCGGCATCTTTCAGAATTTAGCTGTGGCTGCTTGTCTCTTGCTGTGAAGTCTCCATAAATGTCTGTGCAAACACACTTCAGTGTCACTGACACTGCCCATGGTGCCTTGTCAAATGCTGCTGGGGTCAGAGCAAGGCATGTTGACTATTGATGTGCCTGCTGCTTGCAGGCATGGATGCACTTGCGCAGTGCCTTCTGCCGGCCATAGAGGACATCCGCGCGCACCAAAGATGAAGCAGCACGGCAAGGACAGAGAAAAGGAACGATTTCTCAAGCGACAGCCTGTGTAATCTGTGTTGAACTGTTAGAGTTGAGAACTTGTTGTTGATAATGGTATACTGCTTAGCAGAAATTGTGCTGCTCCTGACTGCGTCACTGGAGAGTTTGGTTTAATAATAAATCATGTGTACATTTTTGCAAGGAAGGCGTGAATGTATGCTTGAATGCATTTGCACCGGGGAAATGTTGCAACCAGCCTGGCCTGGTTACCGGTATACCGGTAATTATATATATGTTGCAGACCTGTACAAGAGAAACCTGAAATCCATTTAATATTGGCCCAAGGGGATCTTGACAATATATTGATACACGCATGCATGGACATGGGGGTGAAGCTTTAAAGCGCCATTGTGATGCAAGTGTCGATTTGCTGGTGAGGTTGCAACTGGCTGCATGCATGATCTTTACAATACAAAAACAGCATGGCAAACCGCGGCATTGTCCAATCTGGTGCAGACACAATGCACACGTTGATCTTGCACATCTGATCAGACCAGTACGCCCAAGGCGATAGCTCCGTCAAAGAAATCTGTGGACAAAAAGGCAGCTCTGCCAATTCCCAGATGCATGTCTATGTATTGTAAAGCACCAAGAACCACAAAAACAGAAACGGCTGTCTGCGGCCACTCATATCCAGAACAATGAGCACAGAAACACACGAAAAGGCTTCTTTGTTCCAATATTTGTCATCGATCGATGGTACAAATACATGTCAAGCTCTCTCAGCAACACTCGAAACCAAAGAAAGGTACATCCAAGGATGCAGCCGATCATAATATAGTGGAGCCGGACTGCTCTGATAATCATTCTCCCCTGAGTGCGGTGCACCTGAGGGGCCGTACATCAAAGACAAAATCAAGCAGAATAGGAGATGCAGAACAGCATCCCCTGGGGAGATTTGTCCCAGGCTAAATGGCACACTGTAAGTGTACATCCCACTGGGTCCTGCCCGCAGTACATTCTTGCACACACGAAGCCATTAAATGCCACTCCTGTCTCGAGAGCAATCTTCACATCTGTTTTGCCTTATGCAGGATGTATTATTCCCATGACTGTAGATGGAGCATGTGGGGCGCACTGTCTTGGTCACGAGTCTGCATTCTGCATGTGAGGCATGCGCCCATAAGTAGCTTGAATCAGCCTTGATGTTTGCGCGCCACTGTCAGATTAAGTGCTCTATTCTCCTTGGAAAGAAGATCAGCATCATTGCGCGCATCTGTTCATCCTTGTGTGCTGCTGATGCTTTTATTGAGCCCATTGTCACGCAAGCAGCCGCACAAGCTGAGTCTCGAGGTCAGCACCAGGAAACGCTGGCAGATGGGTATAAGTTCAGCCACACGAGGACCAAGAGAGAATGTCCCTTGTGGGAGGTACGCCAGCTAACCGGTGCGTCCAATTCCCAAGTAGGTATGCTCCCATTGGCCCAGCTCAGAAGCCGGAGGCGCGCATGGCAAGGTCTGTGGAGCGCTGCCGCTTGGTGTGCTCCAGAGCATGGTGTGATCTGTGGGACGAAGAGCCCCTGCACCCACCAGTGCAGGGCAGTCACTTCCTCATTGCTATTTTTAAAAGAGGTTTCTGCCAGGAGGCAAGGCGCGTCCTGCAGACAAGCTGCAGTTGAAGGCTGCCATATTCCTACCCCTTATTGGACTCGCCAGATCCTCGCAGGACCAAATCTACCGTGGGCACGGATGCTCAGTAACTATAACGCCCCTGCCAGCCGGGGCAATCCATTTCGATTATCACTCCACTGATTCCAATATCAGCAGATGTGCTGCCTCTTTATGACGTCGTTGTGCAACGTGCAAGAGCTTCATATGTTGCCCTTCCAAAACCAACAAGTTTCTCGCATTGATTCCAACTATGAGGGTTAGGACTGCAGGGGAGCTGATCTGATGCTGTACGGAGCAGGAGAGTCCAACAAGGACGAGTTTGAGAAGCTGTCCTTGGTCGACTTGTACAAGCTGCCGCTGGAAGGGCTCCTGCTGTGAATGGCCTTGATTCTGTCGTGCTTGCCACCGTCCCCATTCTTGCTGCTGGGCCCTTTCGCCAGGATCACAAATATCTGCAGGCCTCAGAAGAAAGGTCGGCCATTGCCCTATACAGGATGAAATTGGACTTTTGAAAGTAATTAGCCCCATGTGGCAACTGATCTAAGCTGCACTCACCAGGATTGGGATGGCGACCTTATAGACGGCCAGCAGCCAATCGAGCACCCTTTCAAGCTTGGCATGATTCCTGCAGACGGAAAGATATGAGATACAGCTGCGATGTGAGGCTTGCACATAGGAAGAGACAGTGTGCCTATCCAAGAGACTTCTTTGTGCATATTGGCTGTACAGGCGGAGCTGCTGCTTTGTGTGTGCCTAAGAATGTACATACCTGTGGGCCTTCTCCTGTAGGAAATACCTGAAGCGCTGTTCTGCTTCAGGATCCACCCCATTGCTTTGTCTGAAGAAGTCCTTGACAATGTCTGCCAGCTGCAGGACACGGAGATCTATTCAGTTGTATCCCGCAACTAAGGACATTTTTTTCACCAGCTCCCCAATCCAGGCAGGCCATCCCGAAGGCACACGTTTTGATCAGGGCTTCTTGGGATCTTGGCATCCTTTTACTGCATCTTACGCCATTGTTAAGAGACAGGGAAGACAGCCCTGATGAATATTGGGGAGCAGCTTCCTTGCTGGTTCACCTGTTCAAAGTCGCCCGTAACGTTCCTGATGGCCGCTGTCAAGCTTTCATCAGCAACAGCTGGGACCCTTGAGGAGCGCCAGGCAGTCCAGGACTGGCCACACAGGTCAAATGCTGCACCGATCGGTGAATATCCAGCGAAGTGAGCACCGACCAGGGCACTGATTAACGCCCAGTATCGAAGCCTCATGACTTACTCATTCACCGTTTTGTGATGATTGCGCGTGTGTGGTCGTTGATCAGCTTTACACCAACATTCTCACTAAATGTCTCAATTTAAGGAAGCCCTTATTTCGTGTGGTTCGCTCAACATGCAGCCGCCTCACCCCCGGTACCGCAGACTTCGGTCAAACCCAAGACAAACGAAAGCTCGTTTATCCAAAACGATGTCGCGTTCTATCTTTCTACATCTGCCAGTCTCCTCCATCTGGCGGGAAATCTGGGCTCAGACCCCTGAATTATAATTTTTCATTCGGGTTTTACGTTGGCGAGTAAAAATGCCATTTCTATTTCTTGCAGAAGATAAATTGATCGCATTCTGCTGTGTGTGGCATTGGTGATGCCAGTCTAAAAGTGCATTAAGACTGGAGAATTCTTTGAGAAAAAGTTGGTTTTCGAGCTTAAACATGTTCAAGACATCCTAGAACTCTCGTTTCTGAATTAGTTCTCAAGGATCAACGCAAGGAGTAGGAATACTGCTGACTTTGTAGTCGCAGATATCAACGCAATGGACGAGGTGATGGCAAATTTCACGGATATCACGGGTGCCGATCATTCCACTGCGCAAGGCTTACTGGAGGTACTCATCCGCGCCCTTGTACTTGAGGAACAGTTTTCAAGGATATAGATCTTTAAAGGGCAGAAGAGATGCCATTTAACGCGTTGCATAACTGCATGCAAGGATTGAATTTTGGAAGCTTCCATCGTCAGAGTCCTTACTGTCTATGCACCACCGTATGTAAGGATTGCACGTAAGAGTGGATGCCAATTCTTTTTGGACTGCCCGTACAGGCTACCAACTATGATTTGGAACAAGCTGTGGGGCTGTTCTTTGCAACACATGGTGAGGCCGCTGGCTCAGCCAGTGGCGCTGCACACTCACACCCCAGCGCTCCTATGGACACCGGGTATGACACTTCCATCAATGCAGATTATAAGATTTTCTTCCTTGGGACATGCATCCATGAGTGTTGGTTGATAAGGAATTATTCTGTGCCTGAAGCGTGTCAATATTCATAGAGTGCACACAATTTTCTCATACTGATTGAAACAGGACCCCCTTCAGGGGGGCACCCATGCCTCACCCTATGGAAGAGCACGTGCGGCCGCCACTGCCCGTTGTGAGAGACAGGCTGTATGGAGAGACCTTGACATCTCGCGGCGCCTCTGGATCCCAGTCGCATCAGCAAGAAATCCAGGCATTTCGTGATTTCAAGTAAGTTCACATGTCCTTCAAGTTTCAATGCTCACAAAAGCCGCAGGTCTTCCAAAGTAGGTGCAGGCATGCGTCTACCTACTTTGGCAATCATCTGTCTTGAGGCATGTATCCTCTTTTACTTGCCCCTTTTCTGTATGGTACTGACCAATGTTCATAGCTTTCTGTGGTACCTGCAGGGCGGAAACCAGCAAGAGCAGAGCAGGTGGCAAGTCCAATCAGCCTGGGCTGGCAGGGCTGTTTGAGCCGCCGCATGACTTGATGTTCAAGGGCACCCTTGAGGAGGCAAAGGCAGCCGCATTGGAGCAGAGCCGCTGGCTGGTGAGCACATGAGACAATTGGTCACAACAAATAAAATGCTGCAACATCAGGCAATTAGGGTGCCTGCATCCCTGTGTGAAGTATGGATAAGCCCAACGTCAGAGCACATGATTGACGCATGACACATGGTTGATGTGTGCCTGCAGCTAATCAATGTCCAGTCCAATTCAGAGTTTGCCAGTCACCAGCTCAATCGGGATACATGGAGTGACGACACAGTCAAGACCATCATCAGGGGCAGCTTCATCTTCTGGCAGGTCCGCTCATGTTCCTCTTTGTGTAATACACGCAGCCTTGCTCTTATTGACCCCCAAACAAACGGGATGCAACACAGAGGGCAGAAGGAGCTTGGTGGGTTGCTTCAGCTGGAGTGGTGCTGCAGGTAAATGATGCGAGCGAGAATGGCAGCAAAGTGAAAGCATTCTACAAACTGACAGAACTGCCAGTCACGCTCGTCATTGACCCTGTCACTGGAGCCTCCCCAAAGGCGTGGACAGGGGCTATTGAACCCCAAAGGTGAGCTGCCACTGCACCCTGCTTAGTTCACTAGAGATGCACCCTTCTCTTCAAGGGTATCTTCTGCCCTACTACTGGGTGTTGGTTAAAGGATGTGCACACATGAGGCGATTGGCGAAACATTGCTGGTGCAAGCAGGCTGATAGAGGAGCTGGTGCCATTCCTGGACCATGACATCCACGACCCTGCAGCCCTGCAGCTGGGCAGCCATCTCAAGCGCAAGAAGCGCAGCAGCCCCCCTCCAAAGGTCAGTACTTTCTTGTACTCATTGCGAACACAAATACTGATGATCCTAGCTTCCTTCCCGAGACGCCAAGGTACCCAAAAAGTACTGATATAGGTCTCTGCCGTCCTGTCTGCACAACATGCATCAAGCTCTTGCTTCCAAAGTCGCAACACGATGAACATGCTGCAAGGGCGGTAATGCGCATCGACTTGCTGCTTGAAGCATTAATCCTCTCTCGTTAGTCATATGCACGCAACAGGGATGGTGAATTCGCATGGGCGGACGTGCAGGGTCTGACAGAGGATGAGGAGTTGGCCATGGCTCTGGCAATGTCTGCAGAGGATGCACATGGCAGCGGTCCGGCCGAGAGCGCACCGAGCTATAGCGCAGATGCATCGCTGTCCAAGGCAGAGCCTGTAACCGAGGATGCTGATGACGATATTCCAGAAGAGGCACCCATGCCCTCCAAGGTGAGCCCTACTTGATGCATTAATCGGGTCACTGCAATTGCTTGATAACGGCCCTCATATCACAGTATTGATATACCCCAGTGACATGCAAAGCATGCGCTGATGATCCACCATAACTGCACCGCTCTCAGATTGCGCTAACTAGCTTTGCTGCAGCAGCCATGGGTACAGACTCGCAATCGCAGATTGCTGCGACAAAGTTCTGCTAGGACATTGCCATACGCGAAAGAATGTCTCTCCATAGCAATATCTCTGCTTGTTATACTGCCATACACAAAACGTGGCCACCTATATATGATGTGTGCACGTGTTTGTGCAGAGTGCAGCGGATGTGGCAAAGGAGGCTGAGGAGCAGCTGCCGCCGGAGCCGGGTGCAGGTGACGCGGCCGGCTGCGGCGTGCTTGTGCGCTTCCCGGACGGCCAACGCCGGCAGCGCCGTTTCCCCCGCAGCGCCTCACTGGACGTCGTGCGCGCCTTCTGCCTCGTCCACTCCCAGGAGGCCGCCGCCGGCCGTCCCTTCGCGATCGTGGAGTCCATGCCTGGTGAGAAACCATGCCCTTCCAACTTTTTGTGCGCATCAGTGTGTAACAACCTGGACTTGAAGGCACCAGCTTGACCTGTACTTGGGGCCATCCATTACATGCAAGTCAAAGCAGGAATTTTGGCATGGCCAGTACGGTTCGTGTTTGCTCTTTTAGCGGCATGGTGTTTGTCCTGACATGGACCTGGCAGCTGATCGTACATCAACATAGTGCTGGCTGCGGGCCTGCAAGGATCCATGTGGCGGACACCCTAGGATTACTGCTTTTTTGGATAGGAAGATGTGCTCAAGGTTGCATCTGTCATGCAGGTTCTCCTCCTTTGGAGGACATGACAAAGACAATCGAGGAGGCAAATCTGGCTGGTGCCATGCTGGTCATGAGGTGGCTCAGCTAGTAGCATCTGCTGCAGCTTTCCCTCTTGTCGAGTGATGGTGCTGCTTGTCGCAGTGAGAGCATACCGCCTCAATAATGAGGATTTCTTTCTTTTGTGCTTGTATAACAGCAATAGTAGCAGATATCTTGCAGACACACCTATGCTTTCTCGCGGCATGTCTGAAGCATTGAGATTCCCCTCTTCTCGTCCATTTGGTAGCCAGCTACAGCATGTTTAAGGATCACTGTTATTGCATTGCCTAGCGTGTATCATGATGCATCTCGGATCTCCGCTTGCATCCCTGCTAAGATCTTTTGAGAATCCAAATCGTGCTTGTTGTGAATTCTTTTTATTTTTATAGTTGGAGTGAAATAAGGACAGCAATGTAAACACGTGTGCACCCTGACGTTCCTCACAATTAAGCCTTGCATGCGACCATGAACAAAAAATTACCAGATAAATATGACACTCTGGGAGATCTCTTCCCACAATTTGCAACCGTGATAATTTACAAATCGGCCAAAAGGAACAGTTCAATCGGCTGAAGAGATGCAACACACCAGGTCATGCATTCTTACCGCGCAGCCGGCTTCTATGTCATGTTGCTGTCACTATGATCTACAACGTCAAATGGGGCTGTCAACCCAAGGAGCACCCTCCCCATGTCATAATGTATCATGACTTGTCGCAAAAGGTACAGTGTCTTTGTCACACATACGGGGCATCCTCATAACCTTCAATCTCAGAAAGCGGCAGCCAATTAACAGCAGCATCCATGCGCAATATTGATTTCGAAGATCCCTGGTACTGCTGCCTGCAAAGACTAGCTCTGAGTGAGTGCCCAAGCAAGTGCAAGACACACTACATCTCTGAAGTACAATTGCATCCTGTGATCAAACCTAGACAGAAGGCACAAATCACCTGAACCTATGTCAGCTTAGGCGCGCTCGCCACGGATGCGGCGGGCCAGCTGGATGTCCTTGGGCATGATGGTCACGCGCTTGGCGTGGATGGCGGCCAGGTTGGTGTCCTCGAACAGGCCCACCAGGTAGGCCTCAGCAGCCTCCTGCAGGGCCAGCACTGCGCTGCTCTGGAAGCGCAGGTCGGTCTTGAAGTCCTGGGCGATCTCACGCACCAGGCGCTGGAAGGGCAGCTTGCGGATCAGCAGCTCCGTGCTCTTCTGGTACTTGCGGATCTCACGCAGAGCCACGGTTCCAGGGCGGTACCTGCAGGGAAGCATACTATCATGCTGGTACAGAGGGCACAGGGTCAGCTGCCTGGGCTTCTGCAACGAGGTCAGTTTGCCAGTCAAGAACGTCTCAAGAAACATCCCTCCCCATACACACCTACACCGGTGTTTGGCTTTGCACTGACTGAGTTACAAAGCACCAAGGTGAAAGTTGAACAGTGGAAACACCGTCGTCAACTTTACACTGACTTCATTGAGCACAGAACAAACAGTTCGATTGACACGTCCACAGTCGTGACAGGGCTTGGTAAAGAGGAAATTCACCTGTGAGGCTTCTTGACACCTCCTGTGGCAGGGGCAGATTTGCGAGCTGCCTTTGTTGCCAGCTGCTTACGGGGGGCCTTGCCGCCGGTGGACTTGCGGGCTGTCTGCTTGGTGCGAGCCATTGTATCGAATGGTAAACCTAACAATCAGGAGGATGGAGGATGGAAGCTTTGCATCTGAGAGTCAGTCGAGAGGTTACCTAGTCACAGGTTTACACCCCAGCCAGGAGGGCAGGTCAGCAGGTCTCCCCCTCAGCCAAAATAGGCAAGCAGCTTCCATGCAAGCGCCCACCGCAGTGGACCGCTACGTACCTGATAAAATCACTACTTTTTTAGCAATCCAGGTCTCTAGAGGCCCGCATTCACCTCTGGTGACTTACAACGTATTATTCAGCCTGGGTGCGTGCACCCGGGTCCTGCATGCATGCCATCATGCATGATGCCAAAGTGTGCTCACAGCGTCGTGTCAGCAGTTGCAACGGCTGGCCTGCGCGCAGTCGTCATCATCATGCAATGCATGTCATGCATGGCCTGGCAGGGGCCATACCAAGGCGCCTCGCAATATCATTGTGCCACGGTGTGTCACGTTACATCATGTAACGTCATGAGTCATTTTGCAGATCTGGTGGAGCCATGATCGTCATGGCAATGCAGTAGGAATTTGCATGTCGGCTCCACAATGGCAATGACCACGACCATGACCATGATCATGATCATGGTCATGACCTGCATGTGTCCTTCGATCCTCACACAGCATGCAGCTGCTCAGCGACGACAACTATCTGAACAACAACTGAAATCGAATTGCTCAAGCATCAGTAGCATCTGACTTCATCAGCAGCCTTCTCTTTGGGCTGCTTTAACTAATGCATTGACCAACAATACAGATACAGATTGCGCCTCACGTGAGCACTCTCCCACACCGGCAGTCTCTGACCAGCAAAGCCCCTCGCAGGGTGGCAAGGGATACACGTACAGACAGAAACAATGCAAGATACAGTTCTTCACAAGTACATTCATATACAAGAACGCTGGCAACAGTCACTCTGCCCAGAGACCGGAAAAAGTGCCTCAAGCTTCTGCCTGATATACCTGCCATGTGATGGTATCAACCCAGCCATCATCATGGTATTTGGCCTCATAGACCCACAGCTTGCTAGGATCTAGCAAGACCCCTGCTAAAAAGACCATTGGTGCTCCGCTGGTCAAGATCCTCGGGTACACTCCAAAGGCCCCATCCGCATATCTGAACAACACCTGCTCGCAGCAAAGTCCTTGTGCATCAGGACGCATGCGTGGATCTGTCAAACAGATTGTATCTACACGGCATGCTGATAGTGGCAGGAAAATGCTCATCAAAAGTCACCTGCTCAGTTGACACAGATGGTGGACTCCATGTCACTGGCTCTGGTGGCAGCTGCTGCCAGGCATCCTCATCCTTCAAGAATTTCAGTTTAGTAGATGTCCCCTTGCCATTCCCACTGGGCAGCCATGCTGACATATCGGGCTCTAGAACTGGCCCTGGCACCTATATGAAGATGACAAGTTCAGACTAATTAGTGCTGAATGACGTGTGACTGCTGTTCAAAAACGTTGTGAACCTCCCTTCAAAGTTCGTTAATGAGTGTGGGCACTGGCTTGCCTGGCTTTGCAGCTTGCCAAGTAGATCAATTGGGGCTTCTGGGTCAAAGTCCTGCAAGAAGACAGGGTCCCAGCTGGTCTGATGGAACAGAATTGAGCCGCCGCCCTCCCCCTTGTAGGTGACTGTCAGAATTGAGCGTTTGCCCTTGTGCATGAAAGCAATTTCACTGCCGCCCATGAAGTCAAAGGCCTGGGCACACACAGCAGCTGCAAAGTCAATATATTGTCTCTCCCCTAAGTACGTACATGGTGCATCTGAGCAATGTGACCACTGCAGATAGCTTCGAAGATCAGGCAGGCGAAAAAGAAAGAACACAGCAAAGACAGCAGTCAATTAGCTGTGCACTCTGTTTCTTGGTGAGGAGACAATTACTGAAGGACCGCATCAAACCACCCATCTGGGCCTTGAAGGCGACACCTGGGCGGCAGCGATGGCATCAGCATCAGGCAGCTTCAGCGTGACCTGCGCGACAGCTTCCGGCGCCAGGCAGACCACCCTGGTGGGCGGCATGTTGGCCCCCCGGCCATAGGGGTGCCAGAAGCCATTGGGATAGCAGGAGTCTTCTTTGGTGCCCTCTAGCACCGTCTCATCGTTGCCGTCTGCCCTCTCACGCCCTGCAGGCACCAGCAGAAGAACTTGAGTAGTCCGCTCGTAGCCGCTTGCTTGAAGAATCCCTAGTCCCTACTCTCTATAAATTTATGAATCTGTGGGTCTTTATTTAGACATCTACATAAGTTATGTGTGAGTGTACAGTTGTTTCGAGCTCCCCAGCCCCTCATACTGCAACTCAAATTGGATTTGGGCAGGCCATATCTCTTTCGCGCCATTTACTCAGCTGCTCCTCTAGATTGGGCAGACTTAATATTCGAGGGGGTTGCAATACTCTGCCCCCAAATCTGTGAGCAAAGGAGGAGCAATAAGGGCAGGGATGTCCACAATCAAGTGTCACCTGCGCGCGGCCAGGACTTGGCGGACTGGTCTGCCGTGCGGATCATCTTCATGCGGAACTTGCCGTCCACGTCGCGCTCCTGGAATGTTCTTAGCCAAATGTCCTGGAAACGTATGTCGTCCTCGGACACGCCGCTGGGAGAGAAGCTCACAAATTTGCCCAGCCAGCCTGATGCGTTTTCTGGCCTGCTCAGTCATAATGGAGATATTCAAATCTGATGCATTTTGTTGCGGATTGATGTGCAAGCATTAGACACAGTAAGGAATGGAGTTCTACTTCATTCAATAAGTTTTTGACAGGCGCACCTGGTCGTTTTGTAGCGTGACCAAAAGTTGTACCAGTTCTCATTGGCGTCGTATCTTCCTTCAGCTGAGCAGAAAAGGCGCAATTGGCTCTGTCTTGCCCTGGATGTACAGAGATTAAGGATCTGATCAACATGTTCCCCCGGTTCAGGGCATCGAAGCACTCACCACAGCAGCAAAGTCTTCCATATTTTAATATGCAGCAATGAAGCTCTGCAGCAGTACGATCTCAGAATGTGGAACATAATGATCAAAGGGTTAGTGGCCGAAGTACCTGGGTCGATGGGCGAACCCGAAAGTCACTAACTGATCACAAGGGGAACAAAAACGATTCCCTAGCACACCCAGAACCATCCTGAAGGCGTTTAGATTTCCTCCAGAGCCTGATAAGCTCTTGCCAAACGTCCAATGTGGCGTGATGATCACAGCATCACCCACCACACAATGAGCATTTCCAGCATAGAGTATCTCGCAAAGAGATGCTGTGTGCTGTAGTTGTCCTTAATACAGTCGTTTTAGATTGTGGAAATTGCCAGCGATTGGCAATGCGCTCTTTTCCGTTTTTGGAAAGAATGACGTCAGCAGTAAATGAGGTGGACATCTGATGAAGACTGTAAAACAAATTTTCTTTCAGATCACTCAAGACATGCTTAAATGTCAATGTGGAATTCGAAAGATCCTGCGTACACCTGCTTGACCAGATTCATATGAACATCGCCCAGGGCATGGCATCTGGTACTGGAAATGCGCATCTACAATCCCGTCTATGGAATGCAGTGACAATGCTTTGCTTTATCTTGCTGACATTTTCAGTGTTGGCTCGAGAGAAAACTCCACCGGAGTGGAGACCGGCCCCAGGTACCTTGTTGACATCTAGATCACGATCAACTTGATCCGGCGAAATTTGTTCTTACCACCAGATTTTTCACATCCATTTGAATTAACAATTCTAAAATTTCAAATTTTGCGTGCGCAGGGGACCGTATCCCATATGGTGAGCAAGGCATACTGCGTCCTACATCTCACAGTACTAGAAAGAGCACGAAATTCGAAGCAAGAGCATATTTCAAGCCGTTCCACGGGAAATGCAATCATTTAGCTTGGATCTAATTTCTGTGACATGTGTGTTCATGGTTGCAGGTTTTATTACTCCAACGTTGGATGGCACTTTTACTCTGAATGAGTCTTTGCCTGTCATCATCTTTGCATATGAGCCGACAGGTATTGTTCCAGGATGACTACTTGATCTGCTTTTCCATACTGTATTGGCTACAAGTTGCAGCAACAGAAATTGGTGATGATTAGTGGTGGTCTGAGCATGCTACTGCCCGGAATGCCAGCAAATATCAAGATGGCTCAGTCTCTTTGGGGATCGCAGATGTTTTCCTACGCTACATGTGGACCTCTGATGCTTCTGTGCTCCAATTTGTTGCGGAGGCCCCAGCAGAGATTCATTACTTCTTCACATCATATGGATGTGAGTGATCCTACCTTCTTTGGGGCAAGTACCTTCTTGAGAGGGCATGCTGGGTTTCGCCGAACCCCCTTGAAGCATTCTGGGTGGGAAACGCAGCAATGCAGGACGACCATATTGCTGATAGTGTGATTCGAGAATCTGCCAGCTGGTTTGCATGGCCTCAGGCATGTCCTAGGAGTATTTTGTGTGCTTTGCAGTGGATGCAGCTGGAGATGCTGGGTGGATGAAGGAGCGGCTGCTTTGGGCAATGGACAAGCTGGGGATGAGAGATACAGAGAGGAAGCCCAGGCTGGCCCACTGGCACTTCTCTTCGCTGCCCCTTTCAGGGCTCTCAGATGTGGGCGCAAATTTCATCCCCTACCTGCTGGGTCGCTGGCGAGCCTCCAAGAAGACCATCAGTGCTTCTGTCTCAGGTAGCCATGCAGCACCAACCTCATGAATGCACGCTACTATCTCCAACTAGATTGGTCCGCGCATAGGCACTAGTTTGAGCAATTTCTGGTCTCTAATCTTCACCTCTGTGTGCACTGGCTAATATTTCGAGCTATCAGGCCCCTGATTCTGTATCTTATCTTACTTCTGGCCAGGCCATAACAGGATTAAACCCTTTTTCCTGGTTGCTTTTCTAGATTAAGCTGATTATAATTGCCATCTTAGTCTATGTGCAGTCGATGTTTGAGAGTGGTGGACCGCAATAAATATGACTGCCTTTCTGGAAGCAGGTGAAATACTCCTGACAACTGGGCGGCTGGATGCATCCTATGACTGGCTCCCAGCACCCCCTCAGGAAGCAGCACCCCTTGTGCTGTTTGGCAATGGCTGCAACGACCCCAGACCTTACAACCTGGCCGGACAGGTGCCTCTGTCTAGTCCTCACCCAAAAGGAGAATCCAGCTCAGTGTCCATAAATCTGCCTTCAGATTTGCATACTACAGCATAAGGGTTGTGAAGTACTTGTGCTGTCCACCACTGAATGTTGGTGGCTATGCAGGTTGCATTCATTGTCCAGGAGCATCCCAGCGGATGGAGTTTAAATTGTACGCATGCACACATAATCAGGTGCCAATTCTTTTGAGCAAGGCCCCTGGCATGTCACTGTCAACCTTCCGCCTATTCTGCCTGTTGAAATTTTGCACTCTGGCAAGCAAAAATATATTTGGGTCTAAAGATTATTCCTGCACACTGCAGCGCTGCTCAAGCTGCAAATGCATCGGGAGTCTTAATCTCTGCAGAGCCTGGCAGCGATGTGGAGCAGCTGGGGTGTGATGGGAGGGAATGTGATCTGCCCCTCAACATCTGGGCCACCATGATCCCATACCATGCAGCCTTGGATATCAGAATGGTATGATCCAGTCCACTTCTGCCTTGTCCTGCATGTAATATCCTTTTGTGCTCAATACAGGGGCATCACTTCCTTGGATCTTCCAAAGCAGATGGAACCTCGTCTGTTTGTAAGATCAAAGCTTGCTGCTGTGCACAGGAACTGGCAGCAGGACACGAGGTCACAGCCTCCTTTGGTGATGAGGACAGGCCAGGCTACTTTGCTGCAATAGATGATAATGAAGAATTGGCGGAAGTTGGCTGGCTGAAGTTTCCCAAGCTGATGCACATTGGGTGGGCGGCGCAGTGGCTGCAGTATGAGACTGAGCTGCGCATGAATCTGAGCCGGCCCGCCCTTGTGGTGCCTATTTTCAAGGAACAGGTAAGGGATGAAGAATCCAAGCTACTCAGCAGCACATTTGCCATGACCCTCTGTGGGGCAGCGCATCTTGTTGATGGGAAATGTCTGGACGATGCAGCTCGTTCACAAGGTCTGGCTGAGGCGAGCCACAAAGTCATGGCTGGCGTGACACAATACTGTCTGTCGGCAGATCATGCAAGGCGAGCAGGGGGTGGTCGCACATGTGAAGCTGCCAACACAAGCAGAGCAGCAGGAGTACGACAAGCTTGAGCTGGACTTCACCCTCGGCTGCCCAGGCAAGCACAGGATATTCCATGTCGTTTGGGATCACTCCTTACTCATATTTCACGTCCTGACTAGGACCGTGGAGCCCTGTGTGGCATTTGTACTTTGGAGTGTGAGAACTCCTCTGTCTGTCCTGGCAGGCACCCTGGACGCTGACTGCCCAGTATGGGACCACGTGGTGCAGCTCTTTGTGTGCTGCGAGGATGCTGACGGCGGCACAGACCACTGCGACAAGTGTGATGTCACGCCCTGGATGTCAATGACCAAAGGTAATTCACTGTACATATCAACCGCCCAAGACAGAATGTCAACTTCTCCATCTTAGCATGGATTGGTGATTTTGTTCTTGACTGCTTGCTGCAGATCCCAGCGGCGAGCAGTGGAGGCGGGAGAGGCAGCAGCAGGCAGTGCAGGGTTTGCTCAAGGGAAGTGACGCGTGCGGCAGGGAGTTGGGCAGGTGGATAACGCCCTTCAGGAGGCGTGTCGGCCGCTGGCTTACTGATGTGACGCCCCTGTGGCCGCTGCTCAGCTCCCGTCAGTGCAGGTGCAGGCCCTTTCTGGTTTTTGTTCCCAGTACCTTTGAAAAGCGCATCGTTGTGCTGAGAGTCCCTGGGGGTGGGCATGGCCTGTACAAGTGATGTGCTCTGCTGATTTTTTGAAGGACTAGAGAGGAGGAGCATGATGGGCTGACATGGGAAATTGCATGCAGGTTTCAGGCCCAGACAGCTCCTTGGGCCCTGCCCTGGAAGCCGTCGTTGAGTCTGCGCTTCAGCAAGTCAGATGACATGCTGCAAACAGTCGTTGCAGGTAAGGATGATGCTCAGCTTTTGCAACACAGATGCAAATAAAAGGGGCAAATAGGTACTGGGAAATTCACTGAGCTGTTGAAGATGTTTCAGGTGCAGAAGGGCGTCCATTTCAGCTGCTGCCTCTGTTCAAAGGGGGTACATTTGATACCCACTTCAACAGCGATGACGAGAGGAGGCCAATCCACTTTGCAACTCCAAAAAGCACGCAGCGAGCAATACTAGAGGCTGTCATTACAGGTGTGCACGTACGTTATGTCCACTGTCCATCACACGGGGAAATTATCAAGCATTTATTGGTTTCCTGGCATCTAGTTATGCAATGTTCACGTAAAGTGCAGCGAAGCCCTGGCATGTGAGATCTGCACAAACGCGCAGGGCACGGGAGCGATGAGAACAATTGTGCAGAATTCTGCGTGACCAATCACCGCTTCAGCATCAATGGCAGGGAGCACTGGGTCAACTTCACCCAGGCTGGCACACAGTGGGGTTGCACCACCCAGGTGTGCTGCTGTCACACTTGTCCACGCTTTTAAGTATTTTTGGGCCTTTGAAGCTCTTCCACGCTTCTTTTGAGTTGTGTTTGAAGGTTGCAATATTGTGACCTCACCCTTTGCGTGAACACTAGAACTTTGAAGGAATCCCTCAGGATACATCCATGCATGCATGCAAGCCAATCATCACAAATGATGTGGCTATGCAGGTTCTGCAAGGGATCATCCCAAATGAGCATGGGACATGGCAGTACGGGCGGAATGGCTGGTGCGATGGCCAGAATGTGCGCCCCTGGCTGGCAGAAGTGACTGCAGACCTGAGAGCAGATGGCGGCGGGGACAATGTGGTGGAGTATGCTGGATTGTTTGAAGGTCATGATCCAGATGCGAGGGGGTCAAACGCGGGGTACATCATGATGGAGTCTGCAATTGCCTTCTACGCCGGATCAAGCACTCCAGGAACAACAGTGCTTTAAGACAAAGGGTCCACGGTAGTGCTCAGGAAGCCAGTGCAATGGTGTGACAAATGTGAATACGTTTTTGAGGAAATTTTCTATTTTCAATAATGTCATGTATGCCTTCTTGGGTGGGCTACAGAATTAAAAGTGCTGCGCATGCAAGAATATCACGTGATGATGATCAACGTTTGGTTATGTCATGGAGACAAATCTAGAGAGACAGTACCTTTGCATGGCACCTTGCGCAAGGCAAACGATTTCTTGGGTGCTCGATCCCGTTTCTACCCTTCCGAAAGAATCCCCTCTTATATGCTGCAAGAATGGAAGCCATGAAAGCTTACACGATTGAATATTCTTGCCAGGAACATTCGCAAGGGGAGTATAAACCGGAACCTCTTCCCCTTTATCCTCCCCTTGATATTCATGGGCCTACTTAGGCAAGTGTGCGCATGCGTGCTCTGGGCAACCTTCCTCAGCCTGTGATCTTTCCTGTACATGCACTTCTGCACCTCCATCGGCATCTGCATCTCAACGAGGCCAATCACGTATCTCCGAATGGACAATGTAAAGAACGGAAATATTCGAATCCCCTCGACGAAGTATGGTTCGAGAATCCGAACCCGCAATAATGGCAGAAATTGGGAGGCACATATGTGCCATTTAGGCAAGACGTTATCGGTAGGATCGCATCCAACAGAAGAGCAGGCAGCTGCAGCCCTGTGCAAGTATGACAGGCCTTCCTCAACTTATTGCTGCAGAGAAGCATACGTATACACACACTCGGTCTTCTTTTCTTGACATCGATACATCATACGTCTGAAATCACGCTACTCATTTCATCTCTTTGATGATCATGTTGCCACAGGGCGCTGTACAAGGCAGGCCAGTCCTGTGATGGCCTGCCTGAGCTGTCACATGCACAGAAGACAGAGCTTGATGCCATCTCCCTGGAGCAGCTGCTGGAAGGCTTCAAGGCAGCATCCAGGGTCTTCTCCACTGGATCGTCCTCCTACAGGGGGGTTTCTTGGGACAAAGCGGGAAGGAAATGGAATGCCCGGATTAAGGTTGACGGAAAAGATAAAGGGTTGGGCTACTTCACCAGCGAAGAGGATGCTGCACGAGCCTATGACTGTGCTGCCTTGGCCAAGGATGGAAGGCATGCACTACCTTCTTGACAGCAGCTGCTTGTATGCCTACACAGCCCAAAGTTACACTTCAATCACCATGTCTCGCAAGTGAGTTTTGTATGCAGACAATAATGGCATTGTTCCTTTTGCAGTGAAGCGTTGACCAACTTCCCTGCAGAGCACTACAGTGTTGGAAGAGCTGCATCCACACAGCCGCCCAATCTCCCAGGTCGTCATTCCTCCTATTCTGTTACCTTCTCTATATTCAGAATTTGGCAGTGTGAGCGTTGCAGAGCAGTGTCCTGGCTCTGAGAATTTTATGCTTGAATTAGGATCCGAAGAGGAGGCACCTTTCCAATCTGAGGTCCGCCAGGAGAAGTCCAGGTCAGGTTCTTATAATGAATTGCCAAGAGACATCGCATCCACTGGTGCTCCAAAAGGTAAGGCTTTGAGCACCCAAGCAGGGTGTCACAAGCTGCTGATAATCCAATTGTTGATGCGCACAAAGATAGCGTCCATGCTATCAAAGTCATGTGCTGGTGGGTCCTCGCAGGAGAGGGGGCCGTTATGCTGCAGCCATGCAGCTTGGCAGGAGATGGCTTTGCTCCTGACACTCAGGGTAACCCCCCACCGCTCAGTCATTCGGAGTCCTGCAGACCTTTCTTTCCACCAGCACCTTCAAAAGTGCTTGCAGGAATTTTGAATTTTTAAAGTTCACCGCCTCATCTGGTAGCCGTGTCCCCAACCTCACATGTTCACTGGCATTGTGTGCTTCATGCAATATGCATGCATAAAGTGAGGATGCAGATTTGGAACAATATTTCTTCATGAAAGGGACTGAGTCAACAAAGGTATTGGGTATGGGTGCTAACTGATCTCAGCAGTGCTTGCAGATCCCTATGCGCCGAACTGGGAGCACTGGGGCCATGATGATGCATGGACAGGAGCGTGCGAGTCTGACGAGTCTGTGGAAGACAGCCGTGAGGATGTCTGGGCGGCTGCATTTGCAGGAGAGGATGAGAGCTTCGAGGAGATTCCAGGCATCCCCGATTGGCTGACTTCATCCCTGACTTATCAACGCTCTGACCAATCACACATGCTTTGATTACTCGTTCAGATTCACCCATCTGAAGCATTGCAGATCCTGTCCGGGCAGTCATAGATTGTCATGCATGCACCAAACTTTCACTTGGAACCTCCTTGCAAATCACAATGTTTCATACACACTGCATAAAGTTGGTCATGGATGCGCTTACCTGTACAAGAACTTGCCGTTCTCTCCTCACATCATCCTGGACAGCATGCATGCATGATTGTTTTTGGGGTGTTATGACGAAGTCCAGTGACAATATTGCACAGGCATGACAGAGCAGGACATGGAGGAGTACCTGGCCAGCGGGCGCCTGGAGCCCAACTTGCACATCTTCTCCAACCCCCTCTTCCCAGCCTACGACAGCAACCTGGACAAGGCAAAGCACGAGTCCTGGATGGCCTTCAACGCCGCCAAAGACAGCACCGACCCAGAGGTCTGGCACAGGGCGGATCTGGCCGGCGAAAATCTGCTGCGCGCCTATGCTGAGGCAGACAGCTCTGATGATGATGAAGCAGCTGATGATGGGGTGCGTCTGATGATCCGTGTCAAGTATTTCTAATGGCGCTGCAGCAATGGCCACACGTGTCTTTTTAGATCTGCTCACGGAAGCGCCAATTGAGGAGTTTGTCAACTGGTTACTGTAAGAACCATGCCTGCTGCCCTGCAACAAGGGCTGCATGAGACGAGTGGCAGTGCTTGTTTGTGCGAAGCCTTGAAGTGAGAGGACAGAAATGTGGGACTTTGCTGATGGCAAGTGTTGGTGAAACAGGAGAGGGAGGATGGTCCACTGGGGGCACAGGCATTTGCTGAGACCGAAAGTGTCAAGCTGAAGCCCGGCAGTGGCTGGCAGTCGTGAGCATCCCTGTCCCTATCAATTGCTCCTTTAGCCATGCGTCTTCATGACGATATTCAAGAAATTCTTTTCATTTTCAATAAATGCGTAACCATTCACTTCCCAGGAAGAGTGTGTGTAACTGCTGCAGGATCAATGGCCACTGGATCCGCAGAGTGGCCCTGCCAGAGGACGAGGAGTTTCTGGGGTTCGGGCCGGATCCTGCCACATATACATCCAGCAACGGCAGTGTTGAGCCTGGAAACGGTAGGCAGTCAGCAACTGCGCTTCATCATAAAGTGCACCTTCTCCTTTCATGCCACCTGTATTAGGTACCGGGTTTAAGCGGAACAAAATGTCGCCACACCAAAGCTGAAAATGAGACACGTGTTTCTCTGAAAGGCACCATGAGGCAGCTGCAAAGGCATAGTGCCCGAAAATGTGCACGAATATTGAGAGCAACCCATGTATGACCATGACCAGCAATTTACCAGTCCACATCCAATTGAAAGTCTCCTAGTGTGCTGCCCGCAGACGAGCAGCCATGCAAGAAGATGAAGACAGGCAAAGAAAACACCAATGACATGGAAGGAGAAGGCCTTGCTGCAGGTCAGCAATAGCCCAGGCTTCCTCCTCAGCCAACTATTGGAAAACTGTTCTTGTTGCTTCCGGAATTCACCGCAGACCTGCACTGATGTGGAATTTATTTGAAGTGCGTGCAGGTCGGATGGTGGCAAAGGTGGTGGAGCTGACCAAGCGGCTGGAAGGCATTGTGGTGAGAAACGTCCATGGCCTGGATTCTTCCGAAATGGTGCACTGCATTTCCCAATTTGCAGACTTGAAATTCTAATTTCTGTGTAAGGAAATACCCCCCTGCTGGCCACCGCGGAGGCGCTCTCATGAACAGCGCCACGGCATCCGACCTGCATGCATGTCTTTCAAGGTAGCATGCAGTGGTTGGTAGAGTTATTTGGATGACTGACGCAGGAGCGCTACAAGAACGGAGACCTGCCTTTCTGGGTAGCGGATGCTGAGGGCGCCCAGATTCAAGCTGACTTCGATGCCTTCATGGGCCGGTGTGTTCCTTGACTTCTTCATCATTTGCTGGATGCATGTGCTGCATTCCAGCATGTAGTGTTCATCATAGCTGATGCATGGAGAATGCGCACGTCCAAAACCCCAGGCAGCAGCTTGCATGCACACAGCCTGATGTGGTCCAGTAGCATTGGTGTTAATTAGGCCTGATCTGCATGCAGGCCACTGCGCGATGCCAGCAAGCCGCCATCCTACAGCGCTGGCCATGTGTCCAAGGTACCATACTTGAGCTCAGATTAATACAGGTTGCAGCATCAGAGGTCTGGTATGAAAGAGCGTCCTGCTGCCTTGTTCGTGCCGCTTTGCTCTCTGCAGACTAAAATATTACGTGTGGGCATGGTGCTATTACGCAGGAAGACTTGCTGGAGCTAGAGCGCAGGGAGGAAGCTGCAAGAGACCCGGACGCTGTTATCACCCAGGCAGGGAAATACAGCATCCGTACTGCCACCAACGGCGAATCTACAATTATGCTGTGAGACACTTCAGGCAATCTAGTACTCCCAAGGTTCCACATTTCTGTGACTGAGCAATTTGATGTCTCAGATTCACTGTGTGACACTTCGGGCAATTTTGTAGTCCCAACATTCCAATACTCTGTGTCTCAGCAATTTGATGTGTCAGAATCACGCTGTGAGACACTTCAGGCAATTTAGTCCTCCCAAGGTTCCACATTTTCTGTGTCTTGAGCAAACTGAATTTGATCTGTCAGAGGTCCCGACTCAGAATGCTGTGAAGTGCATACTGTCTTGCATTTGCTTGATCTGTGGAAATAAGCGTCAGTGCTTGATCTGTGGAAATAAGCGTCAGTGCTTTGGTCGACGAATTTGTGGCACAGTAGGGCCCTCGCAGGCTTTACGCCCCTTGCTGTCAGCAGCATCTCAGATGCGCTGGTATAATGTCAGGCTTCTTGCAGCATTGACAAGTCTTGTAGTGTGATTTTTGGAGTGTGAGTTTGTGTTACACGAGTTCCATATACAAATGCGACAACGTTTCATCGAGATTCATGGCAGTGTGCCAAGCTGTAAATCGGGAAAGCAGATGACTAAAGTCTCACATGCAAAGCAATGCAGCATATTTTGGGATCCAGCTTCATACGCAACACAGGACATGCATTAGCCGACTTCAGTTTGCATTGGGCATGCCAGATACATGATTGCCAATGCGCTTGCAAGAAGAGTTCAATATGCTTCTGCCTCAGGACTGTCTTGGCAGTGCTTCTGCTCACAGGCACCAAAGCAGTTCATGGATGCCCCTCGTGATCGCTTGTCCTCACTCCTCGTGTGAGATCTGCACAATCACCTTGCCCCTGGAATGCGCCGTCTCCGCATGCTTGTGCGCTTCCCTGCGTCCAGATCAACACCTCTTTGTGAATACGGATGATAAATCAAAGTGCACGCTGGTCTTGCCAGACGCAAGGTCTGCAGACAAGCTGCAGGTAACAGCTACCAGAATCCCACCCCTTGATGGACTCAAATAAGGCTTGATTAGGCATTAATATGCCCTCACCTCCAACACTGAATTGTTTTGGAATGCAGCATTTGCCTCCATGCAAAAGTGCCTACCTGATCTCCTTCAGCCAGAAGATCTTGTCCACAACCAGCTTGATGTCAGCCTGCAACGCTCAGCAGCATCAGCGCCATGCTGTAGCCATGCCAGTGCCGTTCCCTACCACCCCCTCAGATGTTCTGCACACGAGGGACATCTGGTATATGAGACTCACGTTCTCAAGGTACTCAGAGATGATGCTGAGCTGCGCGCCATTTGGTTTCACCTTTGAAAATTCACATGCAGCTTCAGCAGAGCCACATAATCATTTCACTTCTGCTTGCCAGCTTGGCAAAATCCGGAGAGCTGCAGAGATGGGCAGATGCTTACCAGGATGAGAACATACTTGCGATCCTTCCACTCTTTCCCCGCCTTGATCTTCTGCTCATTTGTGTTGCTGCATGCACATGATCGACCGGTAAAGTACCACCAAAGAGAAGTGCATCTGGGGTCTTAAGCAGCAAAGTGCTCTACCAGGCTGGTGCTGATGAAGAAAATATGAGGTGCGTTGGAGAGAAGTGTGGCGCACTTGTTCATAATATGGGTGTAGGTGCCATGGGGTGCAAGCACTGTGTAGCTCTTGTCCTCCACAGTACCTGGTAGAAAAGCAATTCAATTGACTAATAGGGTCAGTCCCCTCGGGACGATCGTCAAAATGAAGCTTTTGCATGCGCTCCTATTTTACCAAAGGGAAGTGGGCGCATATATAAATGGGCAGCAGGGCAGCAAAACACCAATGCTTGCAGCTGCAGCATCAGAAGAAGTGCCCACCTCCAATGGGGTCAATGACCAGGTCAAAGGGCTTATCCTTGTACTTCTCTGCAAAGTCCTCCTCCTTGTAATTGAGCACCTCATCAGCCCCCAGCTCCTGCAGGACACCATGCTTCATTTATCCATAATCCTGCTGAGATACGGCCCAGACTTTTCAAGCGGCAGCAGTGAAGAATCTTGGACACATCCGCTTGCCCACAATAATCATGATGCATGCCATACATGTCATTACCCTCAGAAATATCACCGCTGGAGAATGACAGTGTCAATGTTACCGCGGTAATTGCTCCTGGTCATGCTGCCGGTTTCCTGGGCCCCTGCTATTGGGGGCCCTGTTTTAGCACAGTCTCGGCAATTCTGATCACCATGCCTACGATTGATTGAGACTTGCTTGGATCTGGCAAGTGCATGAAGGGGTAGGAAACATGGCAGCCTGTGCCTGCACCTTGTCCACACAGCTGCATCTTGCTTGCTGGCAAGAACAGCATGTATAATGTCAACATTAGTGGTGCTGCAGTGGCATACCTCCTTGATGAAGGTCTGGTTGGCGGGGCCGGCTGTGGTGACCACATATGCCTTGAAGCGCACCTTGGCCAGCTGGACTGCCATGTGGCCCACACCCCCAGCACCCCCATGCACCAGCACCCGCGCCCCGGGCTTCAAGTTGCCAGACTCCAGGGCCTGCCATAAACAGCGCTCCCGTCAGATAGCTCTGCAATGCCCCTGACCTGAGACTCCGCTGCATCGCTGCAGGTGTAGCTTATGTACATTCCAAAAAGACGCTGCATCAAGCAGAAGACAGCTCCGGCTTGGACAGCCAACATACAGGGTGTTTCCCTTCTTTCAAATGGCAGCCCTTTCTGCCCACTTGCCACTCGCACTGCCCTGTAGGTCTTGCATTTCACTTCTTCTAATAGGGGCAAATTATTGCATGGTATACAAGTGGTAAAAATAGACTCCAGGCATGAAAGGCAAGGCACCTGGAAGGCAGTCAGGGCCACCAAGGGAATGCCGCCGAGGATGTTGAGCAGGATGCCATAGGGAGCCTTGGCCAGCCACTCCTCCTTGCTGGCTGTGTAGTCTGCATAGGTGCCTGCATGCACACCACCACATCATGCACATGCATGAACGGTGCTATCAAGACGTGGAGCACAGCAGGCTAACGCTGTGAAAACAGGTGACAGGCGTCTCCTCACCATACTTGTTCTCCTCATTCTCCCAAAGGAAGCCCTTTGTCAATGCCAGCACCCGGTCTCCCTTCTTCCACTGCAAATGGAACAAGGTGACAGTCAGTGTGTGTCGCGGGTGGGCGGCATGATAGGTGCCATTAGTGCATTACAATTTGTTCCGGAACACTGGACTTATTATGCTCACCTTTGATGATTTGGACTCCTCAACAAAGCCTGCCAAGTCTCCTCCCAACACCTAGCAGAGTATGAGACTTTCAGCGGCATAGAAAAGACTGGTGCGAGTGGGTATGTACGCATTTCAACAATTTGAGATACACCCAATTGGAAGGAATTGGCCCCCTTAGGCAATAGGGAGTCCTCCTTCTCCCTTGCCTTTGGCAGTTTCTTCGGCGGAAGAGACCCGTCTCGGGTCTTGTAATCCACAGGATTGACGCTCGTGCTCACCTGACGGACAAGAACCTGCATGCCATTCCAGCATCCTGGTGAAAATCCCTTGCTAATTACAATGCGGCATCCCGCAACGACATGGCACACGGGAATATGCGTGACGAGACAGATCTGAAAGATCGGCAAGGAGAAAAGTGTTCGTAGAGTGTAATCTGTCAATATCGAGCATCTTCCTAAGTATTTACTGGGGTTTCCAGTGACGAGGTGCCGACAATGGTCGGAACATGCAAAACAGAGGCAAGCGATACAGGCTTAGTCTGTGCAATTGGTCTCGAACATGATTAGGAATTAATTTCGTCACCTCGCCGTCAGTGATTGTGGGCTTTTCGTAATCGTCCACCAATTCCAAGACGTCTGGCGGGCCGGTCTTGCGGATTAAAACTGCGTGCACCATGGTGGCGCAAAGTGGGCGGGCTACGTCACCGTAGGAGTGTGCAACAGACTGTTAATCGACTGATGCCTTTGATCGCATAGTCAGAGCAGGATCCAAGAGAAGATTTGACTACCTTAGATTGACGTGCTGCCTTTACGGGTGCACGTGCACGCACATGCGTAAAACTTTTTGTAAGGGCAATACTCCTGCGTTTTGTTTAGGGTAGACCAGGAAAAAATCAACCATTTTCTACTCCTGGCTGTCTTGAGAAATTACACATGTTCAACAGCTATGGGATGACCTGCTCTCAGTGCATGCTTATCACAATTATTTTCCTGCCAGAGGCAAGGTGTGTCTGCAGACAAGCTGCAGAGAAAGGCTGCCTCTTATCCTATGATGGACTCACCAGATCCAAGTAAAAACCCAATCAATCGTGGGCACGGTGCTCTATACTTGTACTGCCCCCCACCAGCCGGGGCCGAATCAGTGCATGCCATATATATGCCATATATATATATACTGTCAGGCTGGTGCCAGCACTGCAGAAATAACCATATATGGTTATTTCTACAGTGCTGGCACCAGCCTGACAGTCGGGCCCCAATCGAGAACTGGTTGGAAATCTGTACCAGTAAGAAAAGCTACCACAATTCTTAATGTCTGAGATTTACTCATGACCAACAGCGCCAAGCACAATTAATATTGGAGTTGAATGTGGAATGCATGTCCATAACTTCAATAGGAGTAAATATTCAAGTCAGCTCTGTTGGTCTCGCGGGAGCAGGTTCACTCTTTGGAGATCTGCACCACAATCTTCCCCCTTCCTTGCTTGTTTTCAGCGTACTCATGTGCTTCCCTGCGCAGGTCCCAACACACGTCCATGGCACATCATCAGCAGCTAGAACTCTGCATAAGGAGGCAAACTTCAGAAACATTTAGCTCCCAAAAGACCAGCAACCTGAGACGCACCTGATCTGCTCCAGTGGGAAGGTCTTGTCCACAACCAGCTTCACAGATCCCTGTGTTAAAGACGCCACACTTGGCACTTTGATTGATTGATCACTTTAGCATGAACGAGGTCAATCATGTTGGCCTGTCAGGATGCTGTTTCATCATGCATATCTGTATCTGAACAAACATGGCTGCTCTAGTGCATCTCTTGTGGAGGAGCTGAAAATATCCTGTGCAACACACCTGCTCCAAGTAGCCCGCAATGATCTGCAACTGCTCACCATTTGGAAGAACCTACGCAGCGCACAGAATGACGGCGACTAAGACGGTGCTCGGCAATGCTGCTTCCATCTACAGCAAACGTATAGCAGCACATTTGCGCAGGCAAGATTTGCAGTTGACGCACCAGAGTTGTCTCATACTTGCGGCCGGTCCAGGCTTTCCCAGCCTCAATCTTCTTTGGGTCAGTGTGGCTGCATGCAAAAGGCAATCTTGTCAGACGTTTCCATGCAGAGCGTTCTTGAGCCATGGGACACATCGCTTTTGATGCAGAATCAACAACAGAAAGCGTGGGTGTGTCCGCTCACTTGCTGAAGATGTGCAGATAAGTGCCTGTCTCTGTAAGCACAGTGTAGCTCCTGTCTTCCACGTCACCTGCACAAAGTCATGGTCAAGTCCACTGCTGCTTTACACATGCAGCTCTACTAAAGCAGGACAAGCAAAGCCCGCTGATGCAAAGAAGGCTGCGCAGGGGGATGCACGTCACTGCACACTGCTCAAACCATTACTTGCAGGAATCACAGCACACCTCCTACTGCGTCAATGACCAGGTCAAAGGGCTTGTCCTTGTACTTTGCTACAAAGTCCTCTGTCTGGTAGTCGACAACCTCATCCGCACCCAGCTCCTGCAGCAGACATGTCATGCGCTGATATGCACAAAGATAGCGCACATAAAAGATTTTTGGCAAGATCAAGCCCGGCGGGAATGTACCTGCATCCTGAGGGCAGCTATTCCTGATTGAGCAGCCAAATATTGTGGCTGACACGTGTGCTCATGTGAAGATTGAGGTGTACCTTGAGGAACTCCTGGTTCTTGGTGGATCCTGTGGTGACCACAAATGCCTTCCAGTGCGCCTTGGCCAGCTGGATTGCAAAGTGGCCCACGCCGCCAGCTCCAGCATGCACCAGCACCCGCCCCTTCCCTGGCTGCAACCCACCAGATTCCAGGGCCTGTGGACAGTAAACAGGCTTCACAAGACGAGAAAGCTGCTGAAGAAAGGTCACTGAGCCAGTTGCCAGGGGTTGATTGTAGCAAGTAGGAGTAGCTATCTGCCAGTGATATGGCCATAAGTGATCTCCCTAAACTTTACATTGAATGGTAGCCCGCTTGTGGCTAATCAATCAATGGGTGTTGTTTTCAGGACACTGTGCTGACTGAGCAGCATGCCGACGGCGTAGAAGGCTCAACTGATAGGCCATCTAACCGGCCCAGATTATCTCCAAGTATGGCTCACCTGGAATGCAGTCAGGGCTACCAAAGGTACACCCCCTGCAATGTCTAGCGCAAGAGTGGATGGGACAAGCGCCAGCCAGTCTTCGTGGCTGGCAGTATACTCTGCATATGACCCTGCACCCGAATTCCAGGCGAGACCTTACAATGTTGCATGCATGGCACCATTTGACAGCATCTGCACAGACAAATGACCTACAATGAGTGCCGCTTTCGTATGAATTTCTCTTCATCAAAAAAGCTGGCTGCGCACCATATTCATCTGTGTCCCAGCGGAACCCAGGGGTCAATGCAAAGACACGATCGCCCTCCTTCCACTGCACGAACAGACAATGTTATGGGCATGCATGGCTTTTGAAGGAATCAATGGATGTCACATACAAGCATACTGCCAGTGGATTGCAGCTAATCGAAAGTAAGGTGCAATATCGTTGAATAAACAGGACTGGAGCACCAAACCTTGGATGAAAGTGACTCTGCTATGATCCCTGCTGCATCGCCACCCAACACCTAAATAAGAATGCCTTCTCAAACACCTGAATTTTTACTTCCATAATTTTGCGTTCTTTCCTGTGAGGTAGACTGGAAAGCACCAATGCAGGCACACATTTGTAAGGTTGCTTTACCTTTGGCAGTTTTTCGGCGCGCCCAACCGTACTTTGTAATCAACTGGATTTACGGAAGTACTTATCTGTCGGATGAGGACCTGCAAGCACGCAGCAAATTTGCATGTCTGAACGTGCAATGGCAGCAACGGCATGGGCATCTCGTGTGAGGCTGAAACGTCTGTAAAGGTGTCCGTCCAAGAACATTTTGGGCGTTTCCTACGTACTGTGAGAGTAAGTGTCCATGATCTAAACGTAAAATGGAGGAATTCGTGGATATTACGAGAGGGGATCGACCGGGTCGTTGGCGGGTGATCTTTTACACACTGGAGAGTGGGCACAGTCAAATACCTGTCCACTGACGATTTTTGGCTTCTTGTAGTCGTTTGTAAGCTTTAAAACATCGGGAGGTCCGGTTTTGTGAATTTCTACAGCGCGCACCATCCTGAGATCAGCCAACTTTATTGGCAATTTTGATGAGAACAGCTGCTTGCACAATGAAGTGGCACTGATCTACGGTCTTACCATGAACCTTTCACCGCTTCAGAATGGGAAGGTCCTTCTCACATCGCGATCCTATAATTTGCCCCACCCACGTGGCCTCCAGGGCATGTGCCGGCATGTGCTGTATGGTGCTTGCGCACCAGACAAGGTAGGACATCACGAGACTCAGAATGACCTTAAATTTTCTCACGGTAGTAAAATGAGCCATGAGAGTTCTCTTCTTGTTAATATGCCCTCGCTGCTTCAGTCAAGATTATGCCAATTTTATTGGCTGCAGCAATCTGTGCACGTGCCGGCACAGTCACAACGGTTGCCTCAGGCTTGCATGCCATGTCAGTGACACATGTGCGTTGCCTGGCGCTTGCTGTACCAATAATTGATAGCCAAGAGAATCTGCCGCTGCTATGCTTGAGCCAGCCCTCTTTATGCAGAGAAATCCAGAACAGAAGTCACATGCCTCCATGGGCTGATGCCATCAGCCCAGCTAGGGCCTAGGCCTGGGCATGCAGCCACTTCAAGATTGAATCTTGAATATTCGGATCTATGTCATGTGCACAGATGTACATAAGCCGTGTAAAGTGATGTCTAAACATTATTAAAGTGCCCTCATGGTCACAACAGCCTTTGCCAACTGCTGCCTGTGACAGGGCACAGAGCCAGTCCCGTACTCCAGAAGATCTGCATGGCAATTGCAACGACAACTTGTTGAACATTAAGGCAGGTGATGATTGACATTCATCGACATAGTGAACATGCCAATTTCAGCGATGCCAGGTGTACACAATCCTATTAAACAACTTGAAATCTACAGACAAGGTTGCAGGCAGTTTCCCGAAGGTTTGCAGTGTGCACTGTAAAATGCCCTTCGTCCCTACCTTATTGTACAGGCTGGTTGCCAAGGTCCCGTCCCCTACAGTTAATCCAGCTGTGCTGCAGAGACCATCCACTGACACATACTTGGGCTGTAATGCCCATGAAAATATCTCGCCGGTGATGACGTCAATCCCATTCCTGCAGATGCACGGATCTCTGAGAATCACTCAATATCATAAGATGTCAAGAAAGCGGTATGGATGCCCTCCAAGCCAAAACACAGAGGCAAAGAACCAACCTTGTGTTTATATTACTGTCCACACTTAAAGCTGATGTATGCTCAGATTGCCATCGTTGCCTCTTCAAGCGCATGTCCACCAGTTCTGGTGTCTGCACGCAGAAGATGCCTGCACATGCAGAACTTGGGTAATTGGTTTGAACACTCTGACACCCTCTGCAGATCAGTGAATGAGCAATTGCTCATGTACTGCTGCTGCTGCTGCTGCTGCTGCTGCTGCTGCTGCTGCTGCTGCTGCTGCTG
>JADEYI010000394.1_pt1 | contig 63818 bp, 69 predicted proteins | sample 8542331 | NCBI WGS metagenome assembly JADEYI01 (sample SAMN16510988, study PRJNA670497) | mine drainage metagenome | isolation source: biofilm near Copperflume 1 | place: Germany: Marsberg coppermine Kilianstollen | collected 2018-02 | reverse complement strand
AGATCGATCCGGAGCCGGTGGAGCGGTATCTGTTTACCAAGTTCGGCGAGGGGTTCGACGATGCGCTCGGCGCGATGCGGGCGCTGGCGAGGTCGCGCACGCCGGCGAAGCTCGCGCGGGAGGCGTATTCGCTGTACGAGAAGTTCCGCCCGGCGGTGGCGGCAGGCACGCGCGGCTGGGGGGCGAAGGGGACGCTCGAGCTGGAGGCGATCATGGGGCTTGCGAGGGCCGGCTAGGGTCGCGCGCGGCGCCGCGCTTTGGCTAAGATGCGGCTGAGGGCGGTCGGCCGCGGCGGCCGGGTGCGGCGAAGCGCTGACAGGCAAGGAGGCTGCGATGGCGATCGAGTTCCTGCTGGTGACGTTCCCCGAGGAGCGCGCGGTGCTGGCGGACGGCACGCGGGTCGGGTTCACCAATCACACCTTGATGCTTCCGACCGGCGAGTACGAGATCACGCTCGAAGGCGACGGCTGCCGGCCGAAGAGCCGTGACGTGCCGCTGACCGGCACCTCGGTCATCAAGCCGCTGGTGGTCGCCTTCGCGCTGCTGTCGGCCGCCGCGAGCGGCGCCGCGGCACGCAAGAAGAAGGCGGGCGATGCTTAGGCGCGCGGCGCTCCTCGCGCTGCTGGTCGCCCTCGCCGGGTGCGCCTCGACCCGGTTCGAGAACGCGCCGCTCGGCGCGGGGCAGGCGAACGTCGAGCGGCGCGCGGTGGACGTCTCGCACCCGGACAGGCCGCTGGTGCTGGTCGCGATCTCGGGCGGCGGCTCGCGGGCCGCGGCGCTGGGCTGGGTGATCCTGCGCGACCTGGAGAAGTTCGAGTACGTCTCCGACCACAAGATCCGCAGGCTGACCGACGATATCGGCGTGGTGTCGTCGGTCTCGGGCGGGAGCGTCATCGCGGCCTACTTTGCGCTCTACGGAGCCGAGGGCCTGAAGCGCTTCGAGCCCGCGTTCCTCGCGCCGGACAACATGCGCACGCTGGGCCTGGATGCGATCAACCCGATCACCTGGCTGCGGCTGGCGTTCACCGGCTCCTCGCGCGTCGACGTGGTCGAGCGGATGTTCGATCGCCAGTTGTTCGGCGGCCAGACCTTCGCCGCGCTCAACCGTCCCGGCCGGCCGTACCTGATCCTGAACGCGACCGACATGGCCTCGGGCGACGTGTTCGCGTTCACCCCCGGGCGGTTCGACGACATCTGCTCGGACCTCGAGCGCGAGCCGATCTCGGTCGGCGTGGCGGCCTCCTCGGCGGTGCCGATCGTGGTCTCGCCGGTCGCGCTGCGCGACTACTCGGCCGAGGCCTGCCGCGGCCGGGCGACGCCGCAGTGGATCCGCACCAGGCTGCGCGGGCGCTACGCGCCGTACCTCGACCTGGAGGGCGTCAAGCTCGCGCGCTACGCGAACGACCTGCGCCACGGGCCCGACAGCGAGCGCGAGATCGACTATCTCTATCTGCTCGACGGCGGCCTGGCGGACAACCTCGCCGTGCACGGCCTGCTCGAGGCGATCGGCTCGCCCTACGCGGCGCCGATCGTCGCCGGGCCGGACGCGGGGGCGGCGCGGTCCGGCACGATCCTGGAGGCGATCAACACCGGCCGGGTGCGCAAGGTGGCGGTGATCGTGATCAACGCGCGCGCCGAGTCCGCCAACGGCATCCACCAGTCGGCTTCGCGCCCGGGCATCGTGCAGATGATCGGCAGCGTCACCTCGATCCCGATCGACTCGAACACCGCGGGCGTGAGCTCGCAGATGGAGGTGCTGCTCGCGCAGCTCAACGCGGCAGGCGGCGGCGGCGCCGGCCGGCCGCTGTTCGCGGGGCTGAAGGTGTACCCGGTGAAGATCGACTTCGACCAGCTGCGCGCGAGCGACCCCGAGCAGCGGCGGCTGCGCGAGCGGGTGAAGCGGATCCCGACGCTGTGGACGATCAGCCACGACAACCTGCTTGCGCTCGAGCAGGCCGGCAGCCTGCTGCTGCAGCAGCATCCGTGCTTTCAGCGCCTGCTGCTCGACCTGGGCGTGCGGGGGGCCGACTTCGTCGACGCGGACTTCGCGCGCAGCGGCTGCCGCCAGGCGTCGGACTGAATAGGGACAAACCCCATTTAGCGCATGGCAAACAACGATCCATTCGACCTCATTGTCGTCGGCGCGGGCAACGCCGCACTGTGCGCCGCGATCTCCGCCAAGGAGCAGGGCGCGGCGAGGGTGCTGGTGCTGGAGAAGGCGCCGCTCGAGGAGCGCGGCGGCAACTCGCTGTTCACCGCCGGGGGCTTTCGCTTCGTGCACGACGGCCTGGAGGATCTGCGGGGCGACATCCTTGACGATCTGTCGCAGGCCGAGGCGAACCAGATCGTCCTGCCGGTGATCAGGCAGGAGGACTACCTCGAGGACCTGCGCAGGGTGACCGAGGGACAGACCGACGACATGCTGGCGCAGACCCTCGTCGGCCGCTCGCGCGAGACGATGAGCTGGATGCGCCGCAACAAGGTGCGCTTCCTGCCGATGTTCGGACGCCAGTCGTTCAAGGTCGACGGCAAGCACCATTTCTACGGCGGGGTCAACGTCGAGGCGGTAGGCGGCGGCTACGGTCTGGTCGACCAGCTCGTCAAACGGGCCGAGCGGCTGGGAATCGAGATTCGCTATGCCACCGGGCTGCGCAAGCTGCTGCAGGACCGCTCGGGCGCCGTCGTCGGCGCGCATGTCATGGGGCCCGACGGCTACGCGGATATCCACGGCAGGAACGTCGTGCTGGCCTGCGGCGGCTTCGAGGCGAACCCGGAGATGCGGGTGCGCTACTACGGTCCCGGGTGGGAATCCTGCCGAGTGCGCGGCACCCGCTACAACACCGGAGACGGCCTGCGCGCCGCGCTCGAGATCGACGCCCAGGCGTTCGGCGGCTGGTCGAGCTGCCACGCGGTGCAGTGGGACATCAGCGCGCCACCGTTCGGCGACCGCGTGGTGTTGGACAATTTCCAGAAACACTCCTACCCGATCGGCATCATCGTCAACCTGCAGGGCGAGCGTTTCGTGGACGAGGGCGCGGATTACCGCAACCACACCTACGCCAGGTACGGGCGCGAGGTGATGAAGCAGCCCGGGCGCACTGCGGTGCAGATCTTCGACGCGAAGACCATCGGCATGGTGCGCGACGAGTACCGCATCAAGCAGGTGACCAAGGCCGAGGCGCCGACGCTGGAGGCGCTCGCAGCGCAGATCGGAATCGACGCGCAAGGGCTCGCGCGCACCGTGCGCGAGTTCAATGCCGCCTGCCGGCCGGGCAAGTACAACCCGGCGATCCTCGACGGCGTGTCGACTGAGGGCATCTCGCCGCCGAAGTCCAACTGGGCACTGCCGATCGACACGCCGCCCTACACCGGCTTCGTCGTCACCTGCGGCATCACGTTCTCGTTCGGCGGCCTGCGCATCAACGAGCGCTGCGAGGTGCAGGATACGAGCGACCGCAGCATCCCGGGCCTGTATGCCGCCGGCGAGATCGTCGGCGGGCTTTTCTACGAAAACTATCTCGGCGGCGCGGGCCTCATGGCCGGCGCGGTGTTCGGCCGCATTGCCGGCGCAAGCGCCGGGCGCCGCGCGTGAACGGCCGCGGCTGGGGCTCTTCACGCCGGCGCCGGCGGAGGTGCGCGAGAAGAGGAAGGCGCTGCGGCCGAAGGAGACGATCACGGTGGATCTGCTGCATCGGGCGGTGCCGGCGGGCACGCGCGGCTGGGGGGCGAAGGCGGTCTAAACCACAGCTTGCGCCGCTCGCGGTTCGCGAATGGCGAACACAGAGTCAGATTGCGTCGATCAGCGGTGCCGCCTGGAGACGCTCTGCTGCGGCCCGAAGTCCTGCGCGCGCGCCGAATGCCTTTCGATTGGCCGAGGGCTATGCTTGCGATTGGCCGCTGTCCAAGGTTACGATTGGCCGATGGCCGAGCCTGTCCTGTATCCGCGCTACGCCGGCCCCGCGGGACTGAAGCGCCTGGCCAAACAGGCCGCGCGGCCGTAGGCTGCACGGGTCGGAAATCGGGGTCAGACCCCGGTTTGCTCTCGGCCGGGATGACCACCGAATCCGAACCCCGCGCAGCACCGCTTCGAGACGTTCTGCTACGGGCCGAAGTCGTGCCCGCTGTACCGCGCCGGGCCGACGCGCAAGGTGCCGGGGAGGAAAGGCATGTCGTGGGAAGAGGAGGACTGGGTCGACGAGGACGCGACCGGGCAGCGCGGGCCGGAAGAGTGAGCCGGGTCTCCTAGCGGTAACTCCGGAACTGCCCCACCACCACGCCGAAGATCTCGAGGTCGCCCTTCGGCCGGATGACCGGGTAGGCCTTGTTCTCGGGCCGCAGGACGATGCGGCCTTTCTCGCGCGCGAGGCGCTTGAGGGTGAATTCGTTGTCGAGGATCGCGACCACGATATCGCCGACGTTCGCCGTGGTGCGCTTTTCCACGATCACGGTGTCTCCATCGAGAATTCCCGCGTCGACCATCGAGTCGCCCTTGACCTTGATGAGGAGGGTGCGCGAGGGGTTCGCGATGAGATGCGCGTCAATGGTCAGGGTCTCGGCGGGGATGTCCGCGACGGAACTCGGCATGCCGGCGCGGACGTGCTCGGCGACGGAGCGCTCGAAAAAGCGCTTGCCGGGTTTCAGCCGCTTGTCCGGTGTGCTCTGCAGAAACCCCTCGCCCTTGAGGCGCAGCACCATCTGGGCCACCGACGCCTTGGAATTCAGACCCACCAGCGCGCCGATGCGCGCGTAGGACGGCAGGACGCGGTGCTTCGCGTAGTAGTCCTGCAGTTGCCCCAGGTATTGACCGTCATCCGCCATGCGCTTACGATACCGAACGATCGTTCGGCGGTCAACGGAGCTCGACGCGTGAGATTGCGCCTGCAGGCTGAGGCAGCCGGTCGAATGGCTCGGACAGAGTAGGGCGCAGCGGAGATATCACCCGGCCGAGGAGAGCGTCAAAGTGATGACGATGCATAGCAGCAAGGGATTGGATTCCCCAGTGGCCATCATTCTCTGCCTTGAGGCCATGCCGAGCGCATGAGAGGATGTCGCAGCCGAGGCCCGGCTGCGGTATGTGGCCATGACCAGAGCGATGGACCATCTGGTGCTCACGCATCACGGAAATTTCCCATTCGTGGGGCGATTAGACGAGGCAGTGGAGCGCGTGGCTGAGCAGGACCGGACGTGCGCGGCGACGGCGCAATTATCCCGTTAGCAATGCTTATTCCCCACCCCGTCCGCCTGTTCCACATTACGGCCATTGCCAACCTGCCGGCGATCTGCGCGGCTGAGGCATTGCTGTCTAAGAATGCCGGTGCATCGGCCGGCATCGACTACCAAAACATTGCTCACCAGGGCGCACAGGGCGCCCGCGCCGGACGCGTCGTGCCCAATCCGCCCGGCGGCGTGCTTCATGACTACGTGCCTTTCTACTTCGCGCCGCGCTCGCCGATGTTGAGCGCGATCGATCACGGGCGCGTGGCGAACTGTCAGTGGCGGCAGCGCGACATCGTGCATCTGGAAACCACGGTCGACCTCGTGGTGGCTGGGAACGTGCCGTTCGTGTTCTATGACCGGAATGCAACGCTGGCCTTTTCCCGAGCGTTCACGGTTCTCGAGCGCCTCGACGCGGTAGCGTGGGACTTGTTGACGGAGTCCCCGACGCTCGATGGTTTCTGCAAGTACTGGCAAAACCGCCTGGACGTGGAAAAGCATGCCGATCGTATGGAGCGTCGTCAGGCGGAGTTCCTGGTGCGGGACCGGGTCCGGCTCGAGCGTATCGTCGGAATCGGTGTCAGCGACGCCGATCGTGCCGCCGACGTGAGCACGATACTGGCCGCCGCCGGCGTAAACTTGCGGCTGGAAGTCAAACCGGACTGGTATTTTCTCGGGCAATAGACATGAGCGTTGTCCTTACGCGCGGCGATCTACTGAAGCAGGACGACGTCGGCGCCATCGTAAACACGGTGAATTGCGTCGGCGTGATGGGCAAGGGGATCGCGCTCCAGTTCCGCAACAAGTGGCCGGAGAATTTCCGTGCCTACGAGGCGGCCTGCAAGGCGAAGCAGGTGCGGCCCGGCCGGATGTTCGTATTCGATTCCGGCGGTCTGATGAAGCCGAATTTCATCATCAACTTCCCCACCAAGGATCATTGGCGCGGCAAGTCGCGCATGGAGTTCGTTCGTAACGGCCTCGCGGACCTGGTGGCACAGATTCGGCGTCTCGGTATCCGCTCGATCGCCATCCCGCCGCTTGGGTGCGGCAACGGCGGCCTGGACTGGGCGGAGGTGAAACCGCTGATCGAATCGGCGTTTGCCGCATTGCCCGAGATCGAGGTGCGGCTGTTTCCGCCGGAAGGCGCACCGGAACCGAAAAGCATGCAAGTGCGAACTGAGCGTCCGCGCATGACGCCCGGCCGTGCCGTCATCCTCAAGGTGCTGGATACGTATCGCGCCCTCGGATACAGCCTTTCGAAGATCGAGGTGCAGAAGCTGGCGTATTTCCTGCAGGAGTCCGGCGAGGTCATGAATCTGCCCTTCGAGAAACACGCCTATGGCCCGTATTCGGACACTTTGCGCCATGTCCTCAACCGGATGGAGGGGCACTTCATTCGCGGACTGGGTGACGGCGTCGTCGAAGCCGAGATCGAGCCGGTGCCGGATGCCATCGCGGAAGCCGAGGCCTTTGTCGATGCCCACGGTCACGAGGCGCTGGCGGAGCGGGTGCGTCGCGTGGCCGAGCTGATCGAGGGATTCCAGTCCCCTTACGGCATGGAACTGCTGGCCACCGTCCATTGGGTCGCCAGGCATGAGGGAGCGAGGACACAAGAGCAGGCGCTTGCCGCGGTGCGTTCCTGGAACAATCGCAAGAAGACCCTGATGGCGCCCGAGCACGTGGCCGCAGCGTGGGACCGACTGCAGCAGTTAGCCTGGCTGAGCTAACCTTCAGCGACTGGGTTCAGAGTTTCCGAAGTGCATAGGTATCGCGCGCGGGGCTGCCCACTACCGATAACTCCGGAACTGCCCCACCACCACGCCGAAGATCTCCAGGTCGCCCTTCGGCCGGATGACCGGGTAGGCCTTGTTCTCGGGCCGCAGGACGATGCGGCCTTTCTCGCGCGCGAGGCGCTTGAGGGTGAATTCGTTGTCGAGGATCGCGACCACGATATCGCCGACGTTCGCCGTGGTGCGCTTTTCCACGATCACGGTGTCTCCATCGAGAATTCCCGCGTCGACCATCGAGTCGCCCTTGACCTTGATGAGGAGGGTGCGCGAGGGGTTCGCGATGAGATGCGCGTCAATGGTCAGGGTCTCGGCGGGGATGTCCGCGACGGAACTCGGCATGCCGGCGCGGACGTGCTCGGCGACGGAGCGCTCGAAAAAGCGCTTGCCGGGTTTCAGCCGCTTGTCCGGTGTGCTCTGCAGAAACCCCTCGCCCTTGAGGCGCAGCACCATCTGGGCCACCGACGCCTTGGAATTCAGACCCACCAGCGCGCCGATGCGCGCGTAGGACGGCAGGACGCGGTGCTTCGCGTAGTAGTCCTGCAGTTGCCCCAGGTATTGACCGTCATCCGCCATGCGCTTACGATACCGAACGATCGTTCGGCGGTCAACGGGGGCTCGACGCGGGGAAAATGGGGTCAGACTCTATTTATGTTCTCGGGGGTAGATTTGTTGCGCAGCCACCGATCTCGCGACGCGATGCGCGCCGAGACCGTCTCTGGTTCTGTTCCGGCGCGGGACCGATCGCCGGCCGGGGCGGCGAGGAGTAACCGAAGACTTGCGCGTATGAGATACCCAAATTGGGTATACTCATGCCCAATATGGGTATATTAAAAAAACCGCAGCGCACGGCACGGCACGCGAGTCTGGCGGACGCGCTGTTCTCGGGGACGCAACAGCGGGTGCTCGCGCTCCTGTTCGGCCAGCCGGACCGCAGCTTCTACGCGAGCGAGCTCATCGCCCTGGCGGGGGCGGGGTCGGGCGCGGTTCAGCGCGAGTTGGCGCGGCTCGAACAGAGCGGCCTGGTGGCCGTTCGGCGGCTGGGAACGCAGAAGCACTATCAGGCCAGTTCCGATTCGCCCCTCTTTGCCGAGCTGTGCGGGATCGTGCAGAAGACGGTAGGTCTGGCCGAGCCGCTGCGCGAGGCGCTCGCGCCGCTCGCCGCCGGCATCGTTGCGGCCTTCGTATACGGATCCGTGGCGAAAAAGCGGGACACAGCGGCAAGCGACATCGACCTGATGGTCATAAGCGACACGATCGGCTACGCGGACCTGTATGCAGAGTTGGAAGCGGCGGGAGCGCGATTGGGCCGGACGATCAACCCGACCGTCTACACGCGCAGGCAGCTCGCCAAGCGACGGCAGGAAGATGCCGCATTCATCAAGCGGGTGCTGGCCCAGCCCAAGGTCTGGATCATCGGGTCGGAAAGTGTCCTCGCCGCTTGAAAATCTGGCCGGTCCGGGAAAGGCGCTCGCGGCGGAACCGCCGGACGCGAAGGAATTCACCGGCCTGAAGTGTGCGGGGCTGGCGCGCTTGAGGGACGCGAAAAACGCGACCAACTCGCTCGAAGGGCGGTTCGATCTCGCCTACAACGCGGCGCATGCACTGTGCCTGGCGGCGCTGCGTTATCGCGGCTATCGTCCGGGAAATCGCTACATCGTCTTCCAGGTGCTGCCGCAGACGTTGAAGCTCGGACCGGAGGTCTGGCGCGTACTGGCCGTATGAGTACCGCGAGCCGGATTGAATGGACCGAGATGACGTGGAACCCGACAGTCGGCTGCACCAAGGTTTCCCCCGGCTGCAAGCACTGCTACGCCGAGACCATGGCGAAGCGACTCCAGGCCATGGGAATGCGGGGCTACGAGCGCGGCTTCAGGTTGTCGCTCATGCCGGAACGGCTGAGCGAGCCTCTGGAGCGGAAGAAACCCACCGTCTATTTCGTCAACTCGATGTCCGACCTGTTCCACGAGCAGGTTCCGTTTGATTACGTGCGGCGGGTGTTCGACGTGATGGCGCGCTCGCCGCAGCACACGTTTCAGGTGCTGACGAAGCGCGCTCGGCGCATGGCGGAATTCTGTGCCGACGCGATGGTGCCCGAGAACGTCTGGCTTGGCGTGTCGGTCGAGAATCGCAAGTACGGTCTGCCGAGGATTCCGCATCTGCGGAGCATCGAAGTGTCCGTGCGCTTCCTGTCGATCGAGCCGCTGCTGGAAGATCTCGGCCGATTCGATCTCTCCGGGATTCAGTGGGTCATCGTGGGCGGAGAGTCCGGCCGGAAGGCACGGCCGATGAAACCGGCCTGGGTCGACGCCATCAAGCGCCAGTGCGATGCGGCCGGCGTCGCGTTCTTTTTCAAGCAGTGGGGCGCCTGGGGCGCAGACGGCGAGAAGCGTTCGAAGAGTGCGAACGGCCGCGAGTACCAGGGGCGCGTCTGGGACGCGATGCCGCAGCTGGCGTGATCCGGCAGTAAATCTACTCTGACCCCGATTTCGAGAGACACTTGGGATGACGGGCACGATTTCGATCAACCGGGCGCCGGCGCTGACGCTGGGGCGCGCGGGAGGCGTATTCGCTCTACGAGAAGTTCCGGCCTGCGGTGCCGACGGGTACGGAGGGGACCCGCGGGCGGCCCAGAGTGGGTATACAATAATTCCTGAAAGGGTCGTCAGAAACCCTTCCCGAAATCTTCAGAGGAGGGGTCCCACATGTTCAAACGCGCGTGTGTACTGCTCGCCGCGGGCCTGATGACGGCCTGGGGGAGCGCCGCCTGGTCGCAGACCGATATCCGCTGGGCCACGTCCGCGGTCGGCTCGGCCGGACACAAGGCCCTGGTGGCCTTGGCCGATGTGCTGAACCGCGAGATGCCGAAGTACCGGATCACCGTGCTGCCGACCCCGGGGGCGATCGTCTCGGTCAAGGGCTACGCGACGGGCCAGTTCGACGGCTACTACGGCGCCGACATCGCCTTCTACGAGCTCGCGCACGACAGTAAGCGCTTCAAGGGCTTCAAGGCGAGCATGAAGCGCCAGCCGGTGCAGTCCTTCTGGACGTTCACCACCGAGATGGGCATCGGGGTGCGCGCGGAAGACCTGAAGACGATCAAGAACTGGCACGATCTGAACGGCAAGATCCTGTTCCTCGGCAACCCGCCGTGGGATACGCGCGCCCAGCTCGAGCGCGCTTTCGAGACGCTCGGCGTCAAGTACGAATACCGTCAGGTCGACCTGTCCGCCGCCGGATCGGTGCTGCAGCGCGGCGGGCTCGACGGGATCTGCATCTATACCACCGGCGGCGGGGTGGCCGTGGCGCCCTGGGTGCAGGAGGCGGGGCTGGCAAGCGACTGGGGCGTCGTCAACCCGAGCGCGAGCGAAATTGCCACGCTCAAGAGCGCCGGCTTCGCGATCCTGGAGGCAAACGCCGCGGTGTTCCACAAGGACATTCACGCCGACAAGGCGATCCTGCTGCCGTACTACTACGGCTTTCACGTCGGGATGGAAATCCCCGCGGACGACGTCTACCAGATGCTCACGATCATCGAGAAGCACGTCAACGAGCTGGCCAAGGCAGACAAGAGCTTCTCGCAGATCGCGAAGGACATGCCGGGTTTCCAGCGCCAGGGCGTGATGGCCGCGGCGGACTTCGTGCCGATCCATCCCGGGCTCGCGCGCTACATGCGCGAAAAGGGCGTGTGGGACCCGAAGTGGGACTCCCGGGTCGCGAAGCCGTAAGCCGCAGCCGGTGAGCCAAGGCTGGAAGCGCGCCCTCGACCGGGCGTATTACCTGGTCGCGGCCTTTTTTTTCGTCTATCTGTTCGCGTACTACTCGACCAGCCAGGGCGGGCCGGCGCTGCTCGCCTTCGCGCTGGTCCCGGTGACCTTCATCCTCTACACGCTGGAGGGCTTGCGCAAGAACGAGCTCTATCCCTCGCTGCCGGCCCTCGCCAACGCCCTCATCGCCGCGGCCTATATCGTCATCTCGATCGTGGTGGCGGTGTACATGGTCGTCAATTACGACGACATCGGCACCGTGCGCGCCGGGATCTGGAACGCCACCGACATCACGATGGGCGCGCTGATGGTGCTGCTGATCATGGAATACGCGCGCAAGCGCCACCTGGTGCTGTTCGTGCTGAATATCCTGCTCATCCTCTATGCCGTCTACGGCCGGGTGGTGCCGGGCATGTTCTTCCACCCGGGCCTCTCCTGGGAGCGCATCGTGACCGCGATGAGCGTCGAGACCTCGACCGGCATCTATTCCAGCCTGCCGCAGCTTGCGCTGACGGTGATCGGATCGTTCATCCTGGTGCTCTCCGTGCTGCGCGCCTTCGGCTGCGTGGAATCGATCCTCAAGTTCTCGCACCGGCTCGCGATGCGCTCGGCGCACGCCCTGCCGCAGTCCGCCGTCATCGGCTCGATGGCGGTCGGCACGGTGAGCGGCAGCGGGGCGGCCAACGCGATCACCGTGGGCTCGGCGACCATTCCCGCGATGATCGCCTGCGGCATGCCGCGCACGGTGGCCGGCGCGATCGAGACCGCCTCGTCGCTCGGCGGACAGCTCATGCCGCCGGTGATGGGCATCTCCGCCTTCCTGATGGCGGAGTTCCTCGGCGTGAGCTACTTCGACGTGGTCGCGCGCGGCTACGCCCCGGCGCTCATCTACTACATCGGCGTGAGCGTGTCGGTCTACCTGCTCTCGACGCGCTACCGCACGCGCATTCTTGGCGCCAAGGCGCAAGCGATGAGCGCGACCGACTGGGCGAACCTCGCCGCGTTCGCCGCGGTGGTGGCGGGCCTCATCCTCATCATGGCGATCTGGCACCTCGCGCCGATGATCGCCGCGTACTACGTCTTCATCGCGGTCGGGGCGACGCTGCTCACCGCGCACGCCGCGGCGACCGTGCGCCGCGGCGGCTGGACCTGGCGCTCGCTCGGGGCGCCCCTCGGGCGCTTCATCGAGCACTTTGCGAGCATGGGTGCGGACCTGGCCTTGCTGCTCGCGACGCTCTCGATCATGACCGGCGCGTTCGTCATCACCGGCGTGCCGACCAAGGTCGGCGCCCTGCTGCTCGACGCCGCGGGGGTGAACCTGGCCGCCATGGTCGTGGTCGCGTTCTTCTTCGGCGCGCTGCTCGGCACCGGGCTGCCGCCGGCGCCGACCTACATCATCACCGCGCTCGTGATCGCGCCGCCGATGATCAAGGTCGGCGTCAACCCGTGGGTGGTGCACTTCTTCGCCTTCTTCCTCGGGGTATGGGGCGAGGTGACCCCGCCTACTTCGATCTCCGCGGCGATCACCTCGAAGATCGCGGGCGCGCCGTTCCTGCGAACCTTGTTCCGCGCCATCACGATCTGCTTCTCGCTTTTCATCCTCATGGCCGGGGTCTTCACGCGGCCCGAGCTCGTGCTCGAGCCCGGCCTGGCGCAGCTCGGGGCGATGCTGCTGCTGACCACCGCGACAATCGGCTCGGCCTTCAGCCTTCAGGCGCGGTTCGCCGAGCGCCGCGTGATCGACGTGCCGCTGCGGATCGTCCTGGCCGCCCTCGTGCTGGTGGTGATCTTCCATCCGGATCAGCGGGTCGCGGCATTGACCTGCATTCCGGTCGGCCTGTTCATCGCCTACTGGGTCGTCCGGCGCCGCAACGTGCCGCAGTTCGCCGAGGCCGAGGCCGACTGAGCGCGGAAAACGGGGTCAGACTCCATATATCTTGAAAATGGGGACAGACCCTATTTAAGGGCCGTCTCGCCGCTACTCGGTTTCGGGCGCGACGCGGATGATGCGCTTGCCCAGGTTCTCTCCGCGGTAGAGGCCGGCGATCGAGCCGGGGGCCTGCTCGAGGCCTTCGAGGATGTCTTCGCGGTAGCGGATCTTGCCGGCGCGCACCCAGTCGGTCAGCGCGGCGAGGGCTTCGGGAAAGCGCGCGGCGTAGTCGAAGATGAGAAAGCCCTGCATGCGGGCGCGCTTGACCAGCAGGTGGCGCTCGACGCGCGGGCCGCTGGGCCACGGATCCCAGCTCGCCACCGACGCCGTGCCGCAAATGACGATGCGCGCGCCGGGGCGCAAGTGGTTCATGACCGCGTCGCTGATCGGGCCCGCGGTGTTGTCGAAGTAGACATCCAGCCCCTCGGGGCAGGCCGCGGCGAGCGCGGCGTCGAGGCTGCCTGCTTTGTAGTCGATCGCGGCGTCGTAGCCGAATTCCTCGCGGCAAAGCCGCGTCTTGTCGGCGCCGCCGGCGATGCCGATGGTGCGGCAGCCCTTGATCCTGGCGATCTGGCCGACGCAGGAGCCGACCGCGCCCGCGGCGGTCGAGACGACCACCGTTTCGCCCTTCCTGGGCTGGCCGACGTCGAGCAGTGCGAAGTAGGCGGTGAGGCCGTTCAGGCCGAGCACGCCGAGGGCGGTCGAGGCCGGCAGTCCGTCGGCGGCGACCTTGCGCGTGATCGCTTTCGCATCGATCGCGGCGTAGGTTTGCCAGCCGAACATCCCGGTGACGAGCTCGCCCGGCTTGTAGTCCGGGTGGCGCGACTCGGCCACGCGGCCGACCGCGGGCGAGCGCATCACGCCGCCGATCGGCACCGGCTCGGAATAGTTGGCGACCGCGCTCACCCAGCCGCGCATCGCGGGCTCGGCGGTGACGTAAATATTGCGCACCAGCACCTGCCCCTCGGCCAGCGCCGGCAGCGGCGCCTCGACCAGCTCGAAGTTCCCGGCCTGGGGAATGCCCGCCGGGCGCGACTTGAGGACGACCTGGCGGTTGCTGGCGGGGCGCATGCGCGAGCCCGCTAGGCGTCGAAGTCGACGACCATGATGTTCTTGAGGTGCGGCTTGAGGAGTCCTTGCACTTCGACGTGCTTCGGATGCGGTCCGTAGCCCGCCAGCGCCTGCTTGTCCTTCAGCGTCACGAGCGTCGCGTGGGTGATGTTCGGCGCCCGCGCGGTGAAATTCCTGCCCGCCTTCACCTCCATCACGCCCGGGATCTGTTTCAGCAGCCCGGCGACCTTGCCGAACATCTCCGTCGCCTGGGCATCGGACAGCCCGCCGTCGAGCTCGAGCCATACCATGTGGTGCACCGTCATCGTATCCTCCTTTCGTTTCTGGAATCGGCGTCAGTCTACGCCGGGAAAATAGGGTCAGACCCCATTTCGCAGCCCGACCACGGCCTCGATCTCCACCTTCATGCCCGGGATCGCCAGCGCTTGCACCCCGATCAGCGTGCTCGCCGGCCGCGCGTGGCCGAAGAACTCCTGCCGCACCGGATTGATCTGCTTGCGATCCTCCACGTCGGTGAGGTAGACGGTCACCTTGAGCACGTCGCCGAACCCTGCGCCGGCGGCGTCGAGCACCGTTTTCATGTTGAGCAAGATCTGCCGCGTCTGCGCGGCCGCGTCGTCGCCCACGACCTTGCCCTTCGCATCCACCGGCGCGATGCCGGACACGAACAGCAGATCGCCCCAGCGCACGGCGTCGCAGTAGTGGCTGATGGGGGGCATCAGGCCCTTGACCGTGAATTCCTGGCGCTTTTGCATGCTGTTGCCTCCTTCCTACTCGGGTTGATAGTTGCCCTTGAGCGGTATGACGTGGCGCACGCCGCCTTTGGGATTGGGCGTGTCGCCGCGGTAGCGCGGGATGAGGTGGATGTGCGCGTGCCATACCGACTGCCCCGCGGCCTCGCCGCAGTTCGCGCCGACGTTGAAGCCATCCGGCGTGAAGCGCGCCGTCAGGATCGGCTGCAGTTCGCGCACCAGGCGAAAGCACAGGTCGTATTCGGCCGCTTCGAGCTCCCAGATGGTCGCGACGTGGCGCCGCGGCAATACCAGCGCGTGGCCGGGAGAAACCGGGTAGCTGTCGAATACCGCCAGCGCGGCGTCGTTGTGCGCGATGATCTCGCGCTGGGGCGCGCAGAAGATGCAGGCTTTCGCGGGGTTCGCCATGACCGGCCGATTATGCCCTGTGCGGATTCGATCCGTTATCGAGCATCGACCCGGCGGTCGGGCGCAGAGGAATATCGACTTTGACCCCGAATAACGCTGCGGGTAAAGCGAGACGCATCAAACCTAACGGCGGGCCGATAAGGCTACAATCTGCCGAGCTTGCGCTCGTGTCATCTTTCATGTTCGTGCGCAGTTCGATAGAGGGGGGGATATAGGTATGTTCACGTTTCTGTTCCGGTCGGTGGGCACATCGCTCGCGATAATCGTACTAAGCATCCTGCTCGCAAGTTGCGCATCGATCTCGATCGACCAACCGAAGGACAAGTCGGTCGGCGTCGCGATGCCCCAGGACATCGTCGTTACCGAGAAGGGCAATGCAGTTCTTGGCACTCCCTACCTCGACAACTTCGATCTGTCGCATTACAACGGTCAGAACTGGCAGTACGTACCGCGGTCAACCCTGCGCTTCGTTTCACCGGGACAACACACGCTCTCTGTCCCCGCGAGGGATAACTATTGGGGCACCAATATCTCGCAATCGAGCAGCTTTTCGGTCGCGAGTTGCCCGCTGTGCTATTCGTGCCAGACGGGTACCGTGCATCCGATTACGGGACAATGCTGCAACAACGGCACGTGCGACGCCTGGACGGCTGGCAATTTCGGTCCGCGGTTTTTCAACAGCCTCAACTGCCCGAAATTCACCTTTCCCGGCTCGTCGAAGACGTGGCAAGACTTCGATTGCATTGGGACGAACTACGCGCAGGTCGGCGGCGCGGCCACTACCTCTCGGCAGATGCTCGCCGTCAGCTTTACGCCGCTACAAGCAGGGCAGCTGAAACACATACAGGCGCCGGTGGGGTGGCTAAGCGGGACGAATAGCCTCCTGGTCTGGGTCACCGCCGATTCGAACAATTCTCCGGGCGGGGTGATTGAATCGCTCACGGTTACCAACGTGCGTACGCAACCCACGCCGACGACCGTCGACGCTCCGGCGCACATCTTTTCGAACACCCGTCCGCAGCTCGCCGCCGGCACGCGCTACTGGCTCGTGATGGGGCCGGGGGCCGCTGATACCAGGATCGCCTGGAATCTTACTGTCGATCTCGATGATGTCTCGACGCCCGGCGTGACCACCTACTTGCTCAACACGACGAATTCCAATGTTTCCGGTCCCTGGGCACCCAAGAGCAATCTGCAGGAGCTACGCCCCGCCTTCGAAATCGATGTGCAATAGGGGTTAGGCAGACAAATGTCCACGCTTCCATGAGCCACCCGACGCTGCGTGCCGTTCTCTCCGCCGGCGAGTTCATCGTCGCGCCGGGGGTGTTCGAGATGTTCTCGGCCAGGATCGCCGACCGCATGGGCTTCAAGGCGCTCTACATGACGGGCTACGGCATTTCGGCCTCGCACCTGGGGGTGGCGGATGCGGGGCTGATCACTTACCGCGACATGGTGGAGCGCGCGCGCACGATCGCGCAGGGCACCGCGACGCCGCTGATCGCGGATGCGGACACGGGCTTCGGCGGGCTGCTCAACGTGCGCGAGACGGTGCGCGGCTACGAGGCGGCCGGGGTGCAGGCGATCCAGATCGAGGACCAGGAGATGCCGAAGAAGTGCGGCCATACGCCCAACCGGCGCGTGGTGCCGCTCGCGGATGCGGTCAAGCGCGTGGAGGTGGCGGTGGAGGCGCGCCGCAGCGACGATTTCCTGATCGTGGCGCGCACCGATGCGCGCACGGGGCTGGGGCTGGATGAGGCGATCCGGCGCGCGCGCGCGTTCGCCAAGGCCGGCGCGGACATCCTGTTCGTCGAGGCGCCGGAGTCGGAGGCCGAGTTCGCGCAGATCGGCGCCGAGCTCGCGGGCGAGGCGAAGCTGCTCGCCAACATGGTGCCCACCGGACGGTCGCCTGAGCTGCCGGCGCAGACCCTCAAGCGCTGCGGCTTTTCGATCGCGATCTATCCCAGCGCGGGGATGGGCGCCGCGTGCGCGGCGCTGGAGGCCGCTTACGGCTGGCTGCTCGCGAGGGGCGCGCTCGAGGGCTCGCCGGTGCCGGCCTTCGACATGGCGCGGCTGCACGAGCTGGTCGGCTTCGCCGAGGTGTGGGAATTCGAGCGGCGCCACCTCGAGTCGCAGTAAGCTATCCGGGGTGCGCGCCGACTGACGCGCACGCAAGGAGGGACCATGACAATGGACTGGTCGGGTCTGCGCCAGCCCGCGCCGGGTGAGCTGGGTGCGGCGCGCGAGGTGGCGCACTGGGCGGTGCAGTGGCCGACCCGGGCGGCACGGGCGAACCTGGCGCCGGCGCCGGACGACAGTCACAGCGCGCTCGGCTGGGACGCGGGGCTGGGGGCGCTGGTGAGCGCAGCGCTGCCCGCGAGTACGAAGGCAGGCGCGCGGGTCGGCCTGCAGCTCGCCTTGCTCGAGCTGATCGTGAGCGACGGCGCCAATACGGAGCTGCTGCAGCTCGAGGGCTGCATGCCGGGCGCGGTGAACGACTGGCTCGACCTGAAGCTCGAGGCGTTGGGGCTGAAGCCCGCCTCGGGCGCGAAGCTGCCCTACGAGGTCGCGCCGCGGCCGCTGCGGCGCGAGCCGGGGCTCGATACGCTCGCGCGCTGGTTCGGCGCGGCGGCGGACGTGCTGGAGGAGGCGCGCGCCAAGCACGCTCGCTTTCGCCCCGGCCTGAGCCTGGTGCGGTGCTGGCCTCACCACTTCGACCTCGCGCTGCTGGTGCAGCTCGACCCGGGCCCGGCGCAGACCTCGCGCTCGATCGAGATCGGCGTCTCGCCGGGCGACGGCTACTACGCGCAGCCCTACGCCTACATCAGCCCTTCTCGCGCGCCGAAGAATCCGCGCCTTCCGGCGCTGCCGCCGGGCGGGCACTGGCACACCAAGGATTTCTTCGGCGCGGTGGCGACCGCCGACAATCTGCTCGCGCAGCCCGATCCGCGCGCGGCGCTCGTCAATGTGATCGACGCGGCGTTCGAGGCCGGAAGGAAGTGGCTCGATGGCTGACGCGGAAAGCAGGGACAGACCCCAATTACTCAACAGTCGCCCCTGGCAGCGCGACTACACGATCAAGCAGACGCTGCTGCTCGCCGAGACGCCCGAGCTGCGGGTGCTCGACCAGACGCTCGCGCCGGGAGAGTGCGTGCCCTGGCACCTGCACCCGGACAACGACGACCTGTTCATCTGCCTGCGCGGCACGTTCGAGATCCGCGAGATCAAGCCCGAGCGCACCACGCTGATGAAGCCGCTCGAGCGCCACCGCGTGCCCAAGCGCACGCCGCACATGGTGCTCAACGTCTCGAGCGAGGACTGCCAGCTGCTCACGGTGCAGGGGCCGGGTGCGTACGACTTCAGGCGGCTGCCGAAGCTCGACGGGAAATAGGGGTCAGACCCCGTTTTCCATCTGCGCGGCTGAGCGATGTTGCCAAAAAGGCGACTATCGTTGCACAATTAGCAACGATGCCTTCCAAGCGACCCCCCGTGCCCGGCAACCTCGCCGACCTGCTCTTCGGAGCGTACCGGCGCGACGCCCTCGCGCTGCTCCTGCTGCATCCGGAGGCTGCGCTGCACGTGCGCGAGATCGCGCGCGTCACCGGCAAAGTGCCGGGAACGCTGCTGCGCGAGCTCGACCGCCTGGCTTCGGCGGGCATCCTGCTGCGCAAGTCGGTCGGCAACCAGGTTCAGTTCCAGGCCGATGCCGCCTGCCCGATCTACGAAGAGCTGCGAAGCATCCTGAGGAAGACGGCAGGCGTCGCCGATGTCCTGCGAGCGGCGCTCGAGCCGCTGGCGGCAGGCGTTCGGGCCGCGTTCGTGTATGGCTCCATGGCGCGGGGCGATGAACGAGCTCGCAGCGACGTGGACGTGATGGTCGTGGGCGAGGCCAAATTCTCGGACGTCGTGCTCGCCCTCGCACCGGCCGGCGAGGCGCTGCGCCGCGAAGTCAATCCGAATGTGTATCCGCCCGACGAATTCGCGGCCAAGCTCGGCGCGGGGGAACCGTATCTGAAGCGCGTAATGGCCGACCGAAAAATGTTCTTGATCGGGAACGACGATGACCTTGGACAACTTGCTGCGCATTGGAAAGCTCGAGCCCCACGCCGCGAGCAAGGTCGAGCTCTCGCGCCTGCTGGCCGCGGCCGAACGCGCGCTGGCGGACGCGCGCGTCGACGGGCTTAGCGCCGATTCCAGGCTCGATCTCGCATACCGCGCGATCATGCAGGCGGCGCTGGTCGCGATGCTCCCGATCGGATTCGGGTGCTGGATGCGTACCGCGCAGTGCGGAACCAAAGCGACTATCGCGGAGTGCCGGTCTCGGACGCAGTGGCGCGTGAGTGTGCCGAGGAAGCTGCTGTGGTCTTGCGGCAGGTGCGCAAATGGTTGGCGGCGCACCATCCCGGGCTAACCTGAATGCGCTGAAAAATGGCGCTGAAAAATGGGGTCAGACCCCGATTTCCGGAACGGCTGCACATGATCTTTACCGACCTCCAGCTCCAGATCCGCGACGCGGCGCGCGCGTTCGCGCAGAAGGAGATCGTGCCGCACGCAGCGGAGTGGGACCGGACCTGCACGGTGCCCGTTCACGTGCTGCGCGCGATGGGGCCGCTCGGGCTGATGGGAATGTGCGTCGCGCCCGAGTGGGGCGGGGCGGGGGCGGACATGGTTTCCTACGCGCTCGCGGTGGAGGAGATCGCGGCCGGGGACTGCGGTCTGTGCAACACGGACGCGGCGGCGCTCACGACCCGCGCGGTGAAAAAGGGCGAGCGCTGGGTGATCGAAGGCACCAAGCAGTTCATTACCGCGGGCCGCAGCGCCGACCTCGCGTTCATCGTCGCGCTGACCGATCCGCAGGCGGGCAAGCGCGGGATGTCGATGTTTGTCGCGCCGACCAAGTCGCCCGGCTACCGCGTCGCGCGCGAAGAAGCGAAGCTGGGGCACCGTGCAGCGGACACCTGCCAGATCGCGCTCGAAGGGCTGGAGGTGCCCGAGCAGGACATGCTCGGCGTGCCCGGCGCGGGCTACCGCATCGCGCTCGCCTACCTGGAGAACGGCAGGATCGGCGTCGCAGCGCAAGCGGTCGGTGTGGCGCGCGCGGCGTTCGAGGCGGCGCTACGCTACGCGCGCGAGCGCGAGGCCTTCGGCAAGCCGATCATCGATCACCAGGCGATCGGATTCAAACTGGCGGAGATGGCGACGACGCTCGAGGCGGCGCGCCAGCTCGTGCTGCACGCGGCCAGCTTGAAGGACGCCGGCGAGCCCTGCCTGAAGGAAGCGTCGATGGCGAAGCTGCTCGCCTCGGAGACCGCGGAGCGGATCTGCTCGGATGCGATCCAGATCCACGGCGGCTACGGCTACCTGAACGACTTCCCGGTCGAGAAGTACTGGCGCGACGCGCGCGTGCTGTCGATCTACGAGGGCACCAACGAAATCCAGCGCCTGGTGATTGGCCGGGCGCTGGAGGGCTGAGGCCCGGGCCGATGCAGATCTGGGTCGACGCCGATGCCTGTCCGCTGGTGATCAAGCAGATCCTGTACCGCGCCGCGGAGCGCTCGCAGATCCAGACCACGCTGGTGGCGAACAAGCCGCTCGCCGTGCCGCGCTCGAAGTTCGTGCGCGCGATCCAGGTCGGGCGCGGCTTCGACGTGGCCGACAACGAGATCTCGCGCCGGGTGGCGGCGGGCGACCTGGTGGTGACGGCCGACATTCCGCTCGCGGCCGACGTGATCGGGCGCGGCGCGCAGGCGCTCAACCCGCGCGGGGAGCTCTATTCGGCCGACAACATCCGCGAGCGGCTGGCAATGCGCGACCTGCTGGAAAAACTGCGCGAAACGGGGGTGCAGACCCAGGGGCCGGCGCCGCTGGATCACTCGGACCGCAAGCGCTTCGCCGACGCGCTCGACCGCTTGCTCGCGAAACGCCCGGCTTAGCGGCGGCCGGCCGGGCGCCCTTTTCTTCGACAGCCGCACGAACGCCTTGCCCTTGTTGCCGGCGCGGTAAACTAGCCGCCCCGGAAATCGCGCGAGGTCGCTCCGACATGATCCGCAAGCTGCACCACGCCGCCTACCGCTGCCGCGACTCGGAGCAGACGCGGTGCTTCTACGAGGACTTCCTCGGCCTGCCGCTGGCCGGAACGCTCGAGATCAAGGAGAGCAAGACCGGCCGGGCCACCGACACGCTGCACACCTTCTATCGCCTGGACGACGGCTCGCATATCGCCTTCTTCGAGGCGCCCGACATGCCGTTCGAGTTCAAGCCGCAGCACGACTACGACCTGCACATCGCGCTCGAGGTGGAGCCGCAGGTGCTGCCGCAAATGCTGGAAAAAGGCCGCGCGCAGGGCATCGAGACGCGCGGCGTGTCCGACCACGGCTTCATCCACTCGATCTACTTCCGCGACCCGAACGGCTACGTGCTCGAGCTGTGCGCCAAGCAGCCGAGCCACGACCGTGCGATGGACCCGGCCGCCAATGGCGCGCGCGACAAGCTGCGGCGCTGGACCGACGCGAAGTCCGGGTGAATGGGGTTGGATCTCTATTAATACCGAGTTGAAATCCGGCACCAGGGCCCTGGTCGACGCGATCGCCTTCGCCGCCGACAAGCACCGCCGCCAGCGGCGCAAGGACGCCGAGGCCTCGCCCTACATCAACCACCCGATCGCGCTCGCGCGGGTGCTCACGGTCGAGGCGGGGCTATCCGATCCGATCCTGCTCGCCGCGGCGGTGCTGCACGACACGCTCGAGGACACCGAGACCAGCTACGAGGAGCTCGTCGAGCGCTTCGGCGCCGCGGTGGCCGCGGTGGTGCTCGAGGTGAGCGACGACCAGACGCTGAAGAAGGAGGACAGGAAGCGCTTGCAGATCGAGCATGCGGCGGGCATCTCGCGCCGCGCGAAGCTGGTCAAGCTGGCGGACAAGATCTGCAACGTGCGCGACGTGGCCTCGAGCCCGCCGCACGGCTGGCCGCTCGAGCGGCGCAGGGCGTACTTCGACTGGGCCAAAGCGGTGGTGGACCAGATGCGCGGCACCCAGCGCAAGCTCGAAAAGCTCTTCGACGAGGCCTACACGCGCCGGCCCTAGAACCGAAAATCGGGGTCAGACCACGTTTTCCCGAAAACGTGGTCTGACCCCGATTTGCTAGGCGAGCGCGTGCTCGCGCTCGATTTGCATCAGGCGCCGGATGCGCTCGGCGGTGGAGGGGTGGGTCAGCAGCCAGCCCGGCGCGCGCGCCATGAAGAGGCGCGCCATCCAGTTGCTGCGCTGGCGCTCGAGTTTTTCGAGCGCGGCGGCGAGCCCGCGCGGGTCGCCGGTAAGCTCGATCGCCCCGATGTCGGCGTCGAACTCGCGCGTGCGCGAGAGCGCGAGCTGCAGCAGGCCCGAGATCGTCGGCGCGAAGATCAGCAGCACGAGCGCGAGCAGCGGCACGCCATGGCCGGTGAACAGCGACAGCGGGATCAGGATAAAAAGCAGCAGCTGGCCGAAGAACGACATGAGCGAAGTCATGCGCCCGACCACCGCGGCCAGCGTCATGACCCAGACGTCGTTCGAGCGCACATGCGAGAGCTCGTGCGCGAGGACGCCTGCGAGCTCGCGCGGCTCGAGGCTCGCGAGCAGGCCGTCGGTGAGCGCGATCGCGGGATGGTCGCGGCTGCCGGCGGCGAAGGCGTTGAGCGCCGGCGCCGGGACGCGGTACAGGCGCGGCACGCGCGCCAGCCGGGCACGCTCGGCGAGCAGGCCGACCAGCCGGTACAGCCCCGGCGCGTGCTCCGGCGCGAGCGGCTGCGCGCGCGTCAGGCGCAGGATCATCTCGGACGAGCCGCCGTTGCCGAGCAGCGCGAAAATGGGCCCCAGCGCCGCGGCCCACAGCCCGACCTGGCCGAACAGGGTCCAGCCGAGGAAGCCCGAAAGGGCGGCCATCGCCGCCAGCAGGGCAATCGTCTGCAGCGCGTTCTGCAGCCGGTGCGAAGTGCTAAGGGGACTGGTCATGGCGCGTATATGGGGTCAGAGTCTGTTTTTTCAAAAAAGGTCCGCTACCGGCCCATTCTTATGCCGAGAACCAAGCTTACGAAAAACGATCGCGATCTGGTCATCGTCGGCTGCGGCATCGCGGGCACCTCCGCTGCGGTGACCGCGCTGCAGGCGGGCCTCAGGGTGACGCTGCTCGAGCGCGCGCCGGAGGAGGACTTCGGCGGCAACTCGCGCTGGACCGAGGCCTACCTGCGGATGAAGAACGACGCCGAGGTGTCGGACGACTTCGAGGAAAAATTCGCCCAGAACGCGGGCGCGAACCTCGACCCGAACGTGCTCGACGCGGTCGCCGGCGAATACCAGCACTGGCCGCCGTACGTGAAGGCGCACCCGCTGCCCGACCCCGAGCTGATCGCGCATTTCGCCGCCGGCGTGCCGCCGACGATCGCCTGGCTGAAGAGCTTCGGCCTGCGCTTCGCGCCGCAGGCGATCTACCTGCTCACGCAGAGCACGACGCGCATCGCGGCGCAGGGCGGCGGCCTCGCGCTGATCGAGCGCCTGATGCAGGAAGCGAAGACGCTCGGCGCCGAGGTGCGCTTTCGCACCACCGCGGTCGGCCTGCTGCGCGATTCCGACGGCCGCATTGCCGGCGTGCAGGTAATAGACCCGGAAGGCAAGCGCGCCGACCTGCGCGCCCGCGCCACGCTGCTCGCGAGCGGCGGCTACGAGGGCAACCCGGAAATGATGACCCACTACATGGGCATCCGCGCCGCGAACATCCGTCCGGTCGCGCGCGGCGGCTATTACAACAAGGGCGAGGGCATCCGCATGGCGCTCGCCGCGGGCGCGGCGCCGGCGGGCGATTTCGGCTCGTATCACGCCGAGCCGGTCGATCCGAGATCGAGACAGCCCGAGGCGGTGGTGCACATCTATCCCTACGGAGTTCTCGTCAACAACCGCGGCCTGCGCTTCGTCAATGAAGGCCCGGGCATGGTCGACGCCTGGTACGACCCGATCACGCGCACCGTCGCTGAACAGCCCGACGGCATCTGCTGGGTGATCTTCGACGCGCAGGTGGAGGACATCCCGCGCTGGAGGACGAGCATCCGCTCCGACGTGCCGCCGGTGGAAGCGCCGACGCTGGAAGCACTGGTCGGCAAGCTCGGCCTGCCCGCCGCGACGCTCGAAACGATTGCGGTCTTCAACCGCGCCTGCCCGCCAGCGGCGGGCGCGTTCAAGCCCTTCGAGCCCGACCATCGCGCGACGCGCGGCCTGGCGATCGAGAAGTCGCACTGGAGCCGGCCGATCGAGCGCCCGCCGTTGCGCGCCTACCCGATCATCTCAGCGAACTGCTTCACCTTCGGCGGGCTGAAGGTGAACACGCACGCGCAGGTGCTCGACAACGACGGCAAGGTGATGCCGGGGCTGTACGCGGCAGGCGAGACCGTGGGCCTGTACCACGAGGTCTACACCGGCTCGACCTCGGTGCTGCGCGGCGCGGTGTTCGGGCGCACCGCGGCGCAGCACGTGGCAAAAAAATAGGGGACAGACCCGGATTTCCGTTCGGCAAATCAACAAGCTGTGCCGGAAATCGGGGTCTGTCCCCGGTTTCTACAGCGGCTCGAGGCTCTCGAGCACCGTCGGCAGCAGCTCGCTCACGGTGGGGTGGATGCGCACCCGGCGCTGGAATTCGGGGTAAGGGGTGCGGGCGTAGACCACGTCGATCAGCGAGTGCACCGCTTCGTCGCAGCCGGTGCCGAGCAGCGCGGCGCCGAGGATGCGCTTGCTCGATGCTTCGACGTGGATCTTGAGCAAGCCCGTAGTCTCGCCCTTTTCGACCGCGCGCGAGACGCGCGTCATGGGGCGCTTGCCGACCAGCGCCGCGATGCCGGCCTTGCGGATCTCGGCCTCGCTCATGCCCACGCGCCCGAGCGGCGGATCGGTGTAGAGCGCGTACACCGGCACGCGGTCGGTCCATTTGCGATCCGCGCCTGCGAGCAGGTTGTCGGCCACGATCTCGTAGTCGTTGTAGCTGGTGTGGGTGAAGGCGCCCTTGCCGTTGCAGTCGCCCAGCGCCCACACGCCGGGGTTCGAGGTGCGCAGGCCCGCATCGACTTCGATGTAGCCGCGCGCGTCGGTCCTGATGCCGGCGGCGTCGAGCCCGAGGTCGCCGGTGTTGGGCGCACGCCCGACCGCCAGCAGCAGATGCGTGCCCACGGCCCGCGGCGCGCCGTCCTCGCAGCCGAGCGAGACCGCGACGCCGTTGCCCTCGGCCTCGACGCCGAGGCAGGTCGCGCCCAGGCGCACTTCGATCTCCTCGGCTTCGAGCATCTCCTTCAGCGCCTGCGAGACGTCTTCGTCCTCGCGCGCGACCAGGCGCGGCGCCATCTCGATCACCGTCACCTTGCTGCCGAAGCGACGCATCATGTGCGCGAATTCGAGGCCGATGTAGCTGCCGCCGATCACCAGCAGGTGCGGCGGCACGAAATCGAGCCGCATCATCGACTGGTTGGTGAAGTAGGGCACCGTGTCGAGCCCCGCCATCTTCGGCACCAGCGGGCGGCCGCCGACGTCGATGAAGATCTTCGGCGCGGCGATCTGCTCGCCGTTCACCCGCACCCGGTCGGGGCCGCTGAAGCACGCGTGGCCGCGGTAGACGGTGGCGACCTTCTCCATCCATTTCTCGACGCCCCCGCTCGAGGCCGCGACGATCGCGTCCTTGCGCGCCTTGACCCGCTTCATGTCGACCCGCACCGCGCCCGGGACCTCGACCCCGTACTCGGCCGCGCGGCGCGCGAGCTGCGCGGCGTAGGCGCTCGCCACCATCGCCTTGGTCGGGGTGCAGCCGTCGTTGACGCAGGTGCCGCCGAACTTGTCGCGCTCGATCACCGCGACTTTCATTCCCGCGTCCGCCAGGCGCGCGGCGAGCGCCGGCCCGGCCTGGCCGGTTCCAACGACGATGGCATCGAAGCTGCGAGAGGTCATGGTTGCGCAATAATCGGGGTCAGGCCCCATTTTCTCATGACCCGCGATCTCGCCTCGCTATTTGTCTTTCTCGCCCTCGCCTTCGCCGTCGCCGCCGCGGGCGGGGCGGTGACCGCTACCTCGGTGCACGGCTGGTACCAGGGGCTCGCCAAGCCCGCCTTCAACCCGCCCGAGTGGCTGTTCGCGCCGGTCTGGAGCGCGCTCTATGCGCTGATCGCGCTCGCCGGCTGGCGGCTGTGGCGCCGCCGCGCCGCGCCCGCGGGGCGCGCTGCGCTGCGCTGGTGGGGGCTGCAGCTCGGGTTCAACCTCTCCTGGTCGTTCGTGTTCTTCGGCGCGCGCCTGCCTGGCGCGGCGCTGGCGGACATCGTGCTGCTGCTGGGCGCGATCGGCGTCACCATCCTGCTCGCCGGACGGGTCGATCGCGTTGCCGCGTGGCTGCTCGCGCCCTACGCGGTGTGGGTCGCGTTCGCCGCGCTGCTCAACGCGGCGATCTGGTACCTTAACTAGGCCATGGCGAGCGAGTCTTCCGATACCTCCTCCGAGGCGAGGCTGCTGGGCAAGCCGGCCGGCGGCTGGCGGCGCGCGGCGTTCGAGGTGATCTTCGAGGCCGACACGCCGGCCGGGCGCGGCTTCGACGTCGGTTTGCTGATCGTGATCGTCGCGAGCGTGGTGACGGTGATGCTCGACAGCGTGGCCTCGGTCGGCGGGCGCTATCCGCTCGTGTTCGACCTGCTCGAGTGGGGCTTCACGCTCGTTTTCTCGGCCGAGTACGCGTTGCGCATCGCCTGCGTCGAGCGGCGCGTGCGCTACGTGCGCAGTTTCTTCGGCGTGGTCGACTTGCTGGCGGTGCTGCCGACCTACCTCGCGCTGCTCTTTCCGGGGCTGCAGACGCTGATCGACATCCGCATGCTGCGCCTGTTGCGCGCGCTGCGGATCCTCAAGCTCACCGCCTACGTGCGCGAGTACCGCTCGCTCGGCCTGGCGCTGGCGGCGAGCCGGCGCAAGATCCTGGTGTTCATCGGCACGGTGGGGATCCTCGTGACGCTGCTCGGCACCATCATGTACGTGGTCGAGGGGCCGGCGAACGGTTTCACCAGCGTGCCGGTCGCGGTGTACTGGGCGATCTCGACCATGACCACGGTCGGCTTCGGCGACATCGTGCCCAAGACCGACCTCGGGCGCGCAGTGGCGAGCCTGATCATGCTGCTCGGATGGGGCATCCTCGCGGTGCCGACCGGCATCGTCACCGCCGAGATGACTAGCCGCCGAATGAGCGAGGCGCGCGAAGCGCGCAGCTGCGAGGCCTGCGGCAGCAGCGAGCACGCGCCGCGCGCGAAGCACTGCGCCGAATGCGGCGCGCCGCTGCCGAAGGCCTAGAAAACTAGCGGTTCAGGTTCTGGATCGCGTCGACCACCACCGCGGTGCCCACCGCGATCATCAGGATGTCGCCCGCGACGTCCACGTAGCGGTAGCCGCGCGGCGGCGGGCCGATGCGCACTTCCAGATCGCGCGGCACGGGCTGGTAGACGACGTCGCGCGGCAGCGGTTCGCCGCGGCGCCACTCGCGCGCCTGCCCCGGCGGCATGCAGCCGTTGTGCTTTTTCGCCAGTCCCGGCGGGCAGCGGCCCCTGCGGTCCTCGTCGCCTTGGTGGTCGCCTTCGCGGTCCCCTTCGTGGTCGCGTTCGCGGTCGCGATGGCGGTACCTTTCGCTGTAGTATTCGCGCGCCATTTCGCGCTGGCGATCATGGAAGCGGATCTCGACCTGCGCCGGCGGGGGCGCGGCGCGATACTCGACCCGGCCGTAGGCGGGCGGCGGCCCGCGGTCGGGCACCACCACGCAGGCGCCGAGCGCGGCGAGCGCGAGCGCGCCGCAGCTGATTCGAACGAATTGATGCATCATGTCCTCCCGAAAATCGGGGTCTGTCCCCGATTTACGCAATATATCGGGGTCCGCCCGCAGCAGCTACGAAATCTGACCCAGTTCGGCTTGAAAATCGGGCTTGGGTCGGGATTTCGGTCGGAAGCTTGACCCTCGGGGGTGCGCTGCGGCAAGCTGACCGGGACTCGCGGCAAGGCGGCCTCCGTTCGGGAGCTCGCGCCGGAGCGATTCCAAGGGGGACTCCAGATGACAAGCAAGCTCGTACAGGCGTTGATCGCCGCAATGCTCGCGCTCGGCCTCGCCGCAGGCAGCGCGCAGGCCGCGAAGAAGACGGTCAAGGTGGTGTTCATCGGTCCGCTCACCGGCGGCGTATCGGCCAACGGCATCGGCGGGCGCAATTCGGCGGATCTCGCGGTCAGGCTGCGCAACGCCGACCCGAAGGCCAAGTACCACTACGAGATGATGGTGCTCGACGACGAGTGCAAGCCGAACGTCGGCGTGCAGGTCGCGACCAAAGCCGCCTCCGACCGCGAGGTAATCGCCGGCGCGACGCACTACTGCTCGGCGGTGGCGATCGGCACGGTGGACATCTACCACAAGTTCGGCCTGCCGGTGATCGTGTGGGGCGCGGTGCTGCCCGACATCACCTACGGCAACGACTACAAGGAAGTTCATCGCGTCAACGGCACGATGATCAACCAGAACGACGTCAACGCGAAGTTCTCCACCGGGCAGGGCTACAAGACCTTCGCCGTGATCCACGACACCACCGACTACGGCAAGGGGCACCTCAAGTACTTCGGCGAGTACGTGAAGAAGTACGGCGGCAGAATCGTCGGCGCCTTCGGCGTCACCGCCGACCAGCAGGACTTCACCGCCGAGCTGACGCAGATCAAGTCGCTCAACCCTGACGCGATCTACTTCGGCGGCCTGACGCCGATCGGGGTGCGTATCCGCTCGCAGATGGACAAGCTCGGCATCAAGGCGCAGTTCATCGGCACCTCGGGCATTGTCTCGGACGCGTTCATCCAGGGCCTCGGGCCGCTCGCCGAAGGCACGCTCGCGTTTCGCGAGGGCGCGCCGCTCGACAAGCTGCCCGGGGGCAAGTTCTTCACCGCCAAGTACGCCGAGGCCGGGTACCCCGAGGGCCCCGAGGCCTACGGCGCGTTCGCCTACGCGGCGATGAACCTGATCCTCGACACCATCGAGAAGGTCGGGCCCAACCGCAACAAGGTCACCGCCGCACTCGGGCACGTGAAGAACGTCGACTCGATCGTCGGCCCGATCAGCTTCGATGACCACGGTCAGAACACCGTCGCCGCGATCACCAAGTACGTGGTGCAGGACGGCAAGTGGGTGGTGTGGGAGGACAGCGAGTACGCCTCGGGCAAGCGCAAGCTCGCCAAATAATCCGTCGCAGCGTTTGACGCCGAGGGGCGGACGGGCAGCCGCCCGCCCCTCCGCTTTGCCATGGACGCAGGACTGCTCGCCCAATTCGTCGCCAACGGACTGATGCTGGGCATGATGTACGCCCTGGTCGCGGTCGGCTTCACGCTGTTTTTCGGCGTGCTCGACGTGATCAAGTTCAGCCACGGCGACGTGCTCACGGTCGGCGCCTTCACCGGCTACTCGACCTACCTGGGCCTCAAGCTGCTTGGCGTCGCCAACCCCTGGCTGCAGGTCGCGGCGGTGGTGATCGTCGCGTGCGCCGCGATGGCGCTGCTCGGTGCGCTGATCGCGAAGTACATCGTCATGCCGCTGAAGGGCGCGCCGGCGCTGAACGTGCTGCTCATCACGCTGATGCTCGGCACCGTGCTGCGCGAGTCGGTGCGCCTGTTCTACCCCGACGGCGCGAATCCGAAGCGCTTCCCGCGCCTGCTGCCGACCGACGCGGTCGCGCTCGGCAGCTTCAACCTGCGCCTGGACAGCGTGCTGCTGTTCCTCGGCGGCCTGGCCGTGATCGTGGCGATCCACGTGCTCATCAACCGCACCAAGCTCGGCCTCGCGATCCGCGCCGTGGCGCAGGACGAGGAAACCGCCAAGACGATGGGCATCAACTTCACCCTGGTGGTGCTGGTCACCTTCGCCATCGGCTCGGCGGCGGCGGCGTTCGCCGGGGTGATGAACGGCCTTTACTACAACGAGATCAATTTCGGCATGGGCCTGTGGTTGGGGGTGATCGGCTTCAGCGCCGCGATCGTCGGCGGCCTGGGCAACATCTACGGCGCGATCCTGGGCGGTTTCCTGTTCGCCGCGCTGCAGACCGTCGGCGCGGTGGCGCTGCCCTTCGCCAGCGCCTACAAGGACGTGTTCGCCTTCGCCGCGGTGATTGCGATCATGGCGTGGCGCCCGACCGGGCTGATCGCCGAGCGCACGAGCGAGCGGGTGTGAACGCCGCACCGCGCGCGCCGCTGTGGCCGGGCATCGTCGCCGCGGCGCTGGTCACCGCATTCGCGGTCGCCTTCATGTGGGCGGAGAACGAGTGGGAGGTGGTGGGGGTGCTCGCCGCCGCGCTGGTCGCGGTGCTGGTCGCGCGCCGCACCGGCTGGCTGGCGCCGGCGGCGCGCGCGTTCGAGATGCGCGAGCCCGCCATGAACTGCGTCACGATCGCGGCGCTGCTGGTGTTCGTCGCCTTCTTCCACGACGATCACTTTCCGCTGCTGATGGTCGGCACGGTGCTGGTGTACTTCACCGTCTGCCTCGGCCTCACCATCCAGTTCGGCTATGCCGGGGTGTTGAACTTTGCCGCAGCCGCGTTCCTCGGTACCGGCTGCTACACCGCGGCGGTGCTTTCCGCGCACACCTCGCTGCCGCACCTGCTGGTGCTCGCCGCGGGCGGCGCGGTCGCGGCGCTGGTCGGCTCGATCCTGATCCTGCCGGTGCTGCGCACTCGCGGCCACTACGCGGCGGTGGTCACCATCGCCTTCGGCCTGCTGTTCAGGACCTTCCTCGAGGTCAACGACACCCTGGGCGGGCCGCAGGGCCTGAAGCTGCCGAGCATGAACCTGCTGGGCATGACCTTCAACGACAACTTCATTGTCGCCGGGATCGAGTTCTCGTTCTACATGCACTACGTGCTGGCGGCGCTCGCGCTCGCGGTGCTCGCGTTCGCGGTCACGCGCCGGCTCGAACGCTCGTGGATCGGCGTCAGCCTCGACGCGATCCGGCTGGACGAGACTGCGGCGGCCTGCTTCGGAATCCACCTCGCGCGCTGGAAGATCGTCGCCTTCACGCTCGGCAACTTCATGGCGGGCGCCGCCGGCGCGCTCTACGCGCTGATGCTCGGCTTCATCGCGCCGACCAACTTCACCTTCGGCGACTCGCTGGTGATGGTGTCGATCATCCTGCTGGGCGGGATCGGCAATCCCTGGGGCGCGGCGCTCGCGGCGGCGCTCGTGGTAGTGCTGCCGGAGAAGCTGCAGTTGATCCAGGAGTACCGCTTCCTGCTCTACGCCGCGATGGTGATCCTGGTGCTGTTGTACCGCCCCGAGGGGCTGCTGCCGCGGCCGCTGCGCAACTACCTGCCGGGCTGGAGGCCGCGGTGAGCGCGCCGGTGCTCGCGCTGTCGGGCCTGACGCGCCACTTCGGCGGCCTGGTGGCGCTCGATGCGCTCGACATGCGGGTCGAGCGGGGCCAGATCGTCGGCCTGATCGGACCCAACGGCTCGGGCAAGACGACTTCGTTCAACGTACTCACCGGCATCTACGCGGCGAGCGCGGGGCGGGCCGAGTTCCTCGGCCGCGACATCACCAACCTGCGCGCGCAGGCGGTGTACGAGGCGGGCATCGCGCGCACCTTCCAGCGTTCGCGCCTGTGCCTGCCGCTTTCGATCTTCGACAACATCATGGTCGGCAACCACAAGCGCCTTGCGCGCGGGCTGTGGTTCAACCTGTTCCGGCGCGCCGCCTTGCGCGCCCAGATCGAGGGCGCGTTCGAGGAGGCGCGCGAGCTGGTGCGGGTGTTCGACGCGCCGCTCGCCGACCGAATGTTCGACGCGGTCGGCGCGCTGCCGATGATCGATCGGCGCCGGATCGAGATCTGCCGCGCGCTGATCAGCCGGCCGCAGCTGCTGCTGCTCGACGAGCCCTCGGCCGGCATGACCGAAGAGGAGACGCGCGAGCTGATGGACGACATCCTCGAGATCCGCGGCCGCATCGAGGGACTGAGCATCGTTATCATCGAGCACGAAATGGGAGTGATCGAGCGCATCACCGAGCGCTGCGTGGTGCTCAATTTCGGCAGGAAGATCGCCGAGGGAACGTACCGCCAGGTGGCGGCCGAGCGCCAGGTGCAGGAAGCCTACCTGGGAGTCGAATGATGACGTCGCTCGAGATCGAGAACGTGTACGCCGCCTACGACAAGGCCGACGTACTCGAGGGCGTGACGCTCACGGTCGCGCCGGGCAGGATCACCTGCCTGCTCGGCTCCAACGGCTCGGGCAAGACGACGCTGATCCGCGCCATCCTTGGCCTCACCCCGCCGCGCGCGGGCACGATCCGCTTCGGCGGCGCGACCTTGAGCGGCCTGCCGACGCACAAGGTGATCGCGGCCGGCATCGCCTGCATCCCCGAGGGGCGCAAGGTGTTCACCAAGTTGACGGTCGAGGAGAACCTGCGCCTGGGCGCCTACCAGGAAGCTTCCGCGGCGGCGGTCGCCGAGCGCCTGGGCCGCGCCTACGAGATTTTTCCGCAGCTCGCCGAGCGCCGCGCGCAGCTCGCCGGCACCATGTCGGGCGGCGAGCAGGCCATGGTCTCGATCGGGCGCGGCCTGATGAGCGCACCCAAGCTGCTGCTCATCGACGAGCCATCACTCGGGCTCTCGCCGCGCCTGGTGAAGGAGAACTTCAGCATCATCCGGCGCATCAACGAGCAGGGCATCACCGTGTTCCTGGTCGAGCAGAACGTGCACCAGACGCTCGCCATCGCGCATTACGGCTATGTCCTGTCGCAGGGGCGCGTGGTCGCCTCGGGCAGCGCCGAGGCGCTGGCGCGCGACGCCGCCGTGCAGCGCGCCTACTTCGGCTAGGAGAAAATAGGGACAGACCCTAATTTTTCGCATATCGAAAAGATGGGGTCTGTCCCTATTTTCAGACGCGATTGCGCGAAAATAGCCACGCCATGAACACCATTGTCCGATTCTGGGACGACGCGATCGTTCCCGCCCTGATCGAGTACATCTCGATTCCCGCCAAGTCGCCCCACTTCGATCCGCAGTGGGCCGAGCACGGCCACATCGCGCGCGCGGTCGAGCTGGCCGCCGGCTGGTGCCGGCGCCACGCGGTGAAGGGCATGACGCTCGAAGTGGTGCGGCTCGAAGGCCGCACGCCGGTGCTGTACGTCGATGCGCCGGGCGAGGCGCCCGGCACGGTGCTGGTCTACGGCCACCTCGACAAGCAACCCGAGATGACCGGCTGGCGCGACGGGCTCGGGCCGTGGACCCCGGTGATCGAGGACGGCAGGCTGTACGGCCGCGGCGGCGCCGACGACGGCTACGCGGTGTTCTGCGCGCTCGCCGCGCTGCGCGAGCTGGAAGCGGCGGGCCGCCGACGTCCGCGCGTGGCGATGCTGATCGAGTGCTGCGAGGAAAGCGGCAGCTACGACCTGCCGGCCTACCTCGAGGCGCTCGCGCCGAAGATCGGCACGCCCGAGCTGGTGATCGGGCTCGACTCGGGCTGCGGCAACTACGAGCAGCTCTGGGGCACGACCTCGCTCAGGGGCCTGGTGAACGGCGTGCTCACGGTCGAGGTGCTGAGCGAAGGCGTGCACTCGGGCGATGCGAGCGGAATCGTCGCCTCGAGCTTTCGCGTTGCGCGCATGCTGCTCGAGCGTATCGACGACCCGGCCACCGGCAGGGTGCACCATGCGGCGTTCCACGCCCGGATTCCGCCGGTGCGCGCCGGCGAGGCGAAGCGCGCGGCGAAGGTGCTCGGACGCGAGGTGTGGCGCAAGTTCCCGTTCGTCGAAGGCATGCGTCCGATGGCAGGCGACCTGGACGAGCTGGTGCTGGCGCGCAGCTGGCGCCCGTTCCTCGCGGTAACCGGAGCCGACGGGTTGCCGCCGCCCGCTTCGGCCGGCAACGTGCTGCGGCCGAAGACTTCGCTCGTGCTCTCGCTGCGCCTGCCGCCGACGCTGCACGCGCCGCGCGCGGCGCTCGCGTTGAAGACGCTGCTCGAATCGGACCCGCCGTACGGCGCGCGCGTCGCGTTCGAGTACGGCCAGGCGGCGAGCGGCTGGCATGCGCCCGAGACCGCGCCCTGGCTCGCGGCCGCGCTCGAGCGCGCATCGAAGGAGCACTACGGCAAGCCGATGATGTGGATGGGCGAGGGCGGCACCATCCCGTTCATGGCAATGCTGGGCGAAAAATTCCCCGCGGCGCAGTTCGTGATCACGGGCGTGCTCGGGCCGCGCTCCAACGCGCACGGGCCGAACGAGTTCCTGCACCTGGACTACGCCAAGAAGCTCACCGCCTGCGTGGCCGACGTCATTGCCGCGCCGCGCGCAGCGCCGCCCGCAGTTCGGCGGTCAACGCCGCGGGCAGCTCGACCCCGTGCGCAAGCGCCCGCGCGCGGCGCGCGAGCTCGCGCTCGCCCGGCAGCAGCACCGGCTCGGCGGGGTCGGCGGCGGGGGTCTGCTTGATCAGCTCGCGAAAGCGCGCCATCGCGGCGGCGTAGGCTTCGCGCCCGGCGAGGCGCGCGGGGTCGATCAGCACGAAGAAGTGCCCGGTGCCCTGCGGTTCGGTGGCGTTGTCGACCCAGCTCACCACGTCGGTCAGAAAGCGCGCCCCGGAGAGCACGCCCGCGAGCAGGTCGATCGCCATCGACAGGCCCGAGCCCTTGTGCGCGCCGAAGGGCAGCAGGAACCCGGCCAGCGCCGCGGCCGGGTCGGTCGTCGGGCGGCCGTCCTTGTCGGCGGCCCAGCCTTCCGGGATCGGGCGGCCGGCCTTCAGCGCGGCGCGGATCTTGCCGCGCGCGGCGACGCTCATCGCCATGTCGAGCATGAAGTGCGCCCCGCCCGCGTCCGGCGCGGCGACGCACAGCGGGTTGTTGCCCAGCCGCAGCGCCATGCCGCCCCAGGGCGGCATGGTGGTCGAGGCGTTGGTGCCTGCCACCATCACGAACCCCGCCTCGCAGGCGATGCGCCCGTAGGGCGCGATGGCGCCGAAGTGATTGCTCGCACGGCAACCGACGTAGGCGATTCCGGTCTCGCGCGCCATCTCCAGCCCGGCTTCGAGCGCGCGCAGGCCAACCACCGGGCCGAGCGCGTTGGCGCCGTCGATGAGCGCGAGCGAGGGCGCGCGCCGCTCGAGCTTCGGCACCGCCCTGGCGTCGATGCCGCCCCCGCGCAGGCGGCGCGCGTAGTCGGGCACCCGCACCGCGCCGTGGGTCGAAATGCCCATCAGCTCGGCGTCGATCAGGATGCGCACGCAGGCCGCCGCATCCTCGGGGCGCGCGCCGGCGGCTTCGAGCGCCGCGGCGCACAGGCCTTCGAGAGAGGCGACGTCGAGGGTCTCGGTTTGGTTTGCCATGCTGGCGGCCGGCTGCGGGGGAGGCGACATCATAAACGGGGTCCGACCCAGGTTTTGACGCGCGCTGCGTTGTGGTACAAGCTGGCCGTATGAACGAGCTTGCCCTTTCGCTTGCCGGGACGATCCGCCGCCACACGATGGCGGCGAGCGCGCTGGTGGTGCTCGGCGCGGCCTGGTGGTGGCAGCTTGCGGCGCTGCAGCAGGAAAAAGATCTGGTCTGGCTCGCGCTGACCGCGTTCTCGGTGCTGACCGGATTCGCTGCGCTCGGGTGGCTGCGCCCGGCGCGTGTCGGGATCACGGCGCCGCAGGCGATGATGCTGCTTGGTACGCTCGGCATGCTCGGCGGCCTGGCGATCGACGCGCACAACTCGGGGCTGGGGGCGATCGCCACGATGTGCGCCGCGAGCGCACCCGATTTTCTCGCCGTGGCGCGGCTGCACCTGGAGTGGCTGCCGGCGATGCACCTCGGCATGGCGGCGGGCGGTCTCGGTGCCCTCGCCTGGCTGCGGCGCGCGCGCCCGGGGTGCCGGCGCCAGTTCTGCGCGCGTTTCATGCAAAACATCGCCTGCTCGGGCTGGATGATGGTGGGCATGGTCGTCGGCGTGATGGCGTACTACCGGGTCGCGGCCTGGATCGGCACCGTCGGCGGCGTGCCGGAGATGCTCGGCGGCATGATCGGCGGCATGGTCTGGGGCATGGTGGTGAGCGTTTCGATCTACCGCGCCTATATCAGCCTGCGCGCCTAGTCAGAAAGTCCACAGATACTCGCCGCAGCGCAGCAAAGGCGGTGTTGCCTTGCTGCACAACATACGCTGGAGTATCGTCCGCCGACACAAGAAAGTCTTCGCTCGGCGCCGCGTCCGCGGCGACGACGCACCAAAGACCAAAGTAGAGAGGAGGAGCGCCGATGATTCCCGCCGGTTTCGATTACCACGCGCCGCGCTCGGTGGCCGACGCAGTCAAGCTGCTCGGCGAGCTGGGCCCGGAGGCCAAGCTGCTGGCCGGCGGTCACAGCCTGCTGCCGATGATGAAGCTGCGCTTCGCCGAACCGGGCCATCTGGTCGACCTGGGCCGGATCGCCGAGCTGCGCGGCATCTCCGAGGCGGGCAAGGAGATCCGCATCGGCGCCATGACCACCGAGCACGAGCTGCTGCGTTCGAAGCTCCTGGCCGAGAAGGTTCCGCTGCTGGTCGAGGGCGCCGGCTGGATCGCCGATCCGCAAGTGCGCTACAAGGGAACCATCGGCGGCGACATCTCGCACGGCGACCCGGCGAACGACCAGCCCGCGCTCATGCTGGCGCTGGAGGCCTCGTTCGTGCTGACGGGCCCGAAGGGCGAGCGCGTGGTCAAGGCCGACGGCTACTTCCTCGGGCTGTACTCGACGCAGCTCGCCGAGGACGAGATCCTGACCCAGATCCGCATCCCGCTTCCCGCGCCCGGCAGTGGCTGGTCGTACCAGAAGCTCAAGCGCAAGACGGGCGATTTCGCCACCGCCGCGACCGCGGTGATGCTGCAGATGAAGGGCAAGAGCGTCGCCAGCGTCGCGATCGCGCTCACCAACGCCGGACCCACGGTGCTCAAGGCGCGCGACGCCGAGGCCTACCTCAAGGGCAAGGCGATCGACGACGCGAGCCTGAACGAGGCGGCGCGCCTGGCGATGAAAATCTGCCAGCCGACGCCCGACCAGCGCGGCGACGCCGAGTACAAGGTCGCCATGTGCGGCGAAATGACGCGGCGCGCGCTGCAGGCGGCGCATGCGCGGGCCAAGGGATAGGACGGGAGGAGCCATGGCGACTGCGAAAAAGGTTTCGTTCAAGCTCAACGGCAAGCCGGTCGAAGTGACCGTCGAGCCGAGGGAGCTCCTGATCCACTCGCTGCGCGAGAGGCTCGCGCACACCGGGCCGCACATCGGCTGCGAGACTTCGCACTGCGGGGCCTGCACGGTCGACCTGAACGAGATGTCGGTCAAGGCCTGCACCGTGCTGACGGTGCAATGCGAGGGCGCCGAGATCACGACCATCGAGGGCCTGGAGCAGGGCGGCGCGCTGCACGCGTTGCAGCAGGCGTTCCACGAGGAGCACGGCCTGCAGTGCGGCTATTGCACGCCCGGCATGATCACCCGCGCCTATCGGCTGCTGAAGGAGAACCCGAATCCGAGCGAGCAGGATATCCGCAGCGGAATCTCCGGCAACCTGTGCCGCTGCACCGGCTACCAGAACATCGTCAAGGCGGTGCAGTCCGCCGCGAAGAAGCTCGCGGCCGCGGGCTAACGGAGAACACACATGAGCCAGACAGCCGAACTGAAGGAACGCGAAGACAAGCTTCAAGGCATGGGCACGTCCCTGCTGCGCAAGGAAGACGCGAAGTTCATCCGCGGCCAGGGCAGCTACATCGACGACATCAAGCTGCCCGGCATGCTGTTCGGCGCGGTCGTGCGCAGCCCCTACGCGCACGCGCGCATCAAGGGCATCGACAAGGCGAAGGCGCTGGCCTGCCCCGGCGTGGTCGCGGTGCTGACCGCCGACGACCTGAAGCCGGTCAACCTGCACTGGATGCCGACCCTGGGCGGGGACGTGCAGGCGGTGCTGGCCGACAAGAAGGTCTGCTTCCAGTACCAGGAAGTCGCGATGGTGCTTGCCAGCGACCGCTATGCGGCCTACGACGGCGCCGCGCTGGTCGAAGTCGACTACGAGGAGCTGCCGGCGATCGTCGACCCGAAGAAATCGATGGCCCCGGACGCACCGATCATCCGCGAGGACATCCAGGACAAGAAGGAAGTCGGCCACGGCCCGCGCACGCACCCGAACCACATCTTCACCTGGGAAGCGGGCGACAAGGCGGCCGCCGACGCGGCGTTCAAGACGGCGGAGATCACGGTGCGCGAGGAGATGCTCAATCCGCGCGTGCACCCCTGCCCGCTCGAGACCTGCGGCTGCGTCGCCTCGTTCGACAAGCCCACCGGCTACCTCACGGTCTACATGACCTCGCAGGCGCCACACCTGGTGCGCACCGTGCTCGCGATGCTTTCGGGCATCGCCGAGAGCAAGATCCGCGTCATCGGCGGCGACATCGGCGGCGGCTTCGGCAACAAGGTGCCGGTGTATCCGGGCTACGTGGTCGCGATCGTCGCCTCGATCGTCACCGGGGTGCCGATCAAGTGGATCGAGTCGCGCATCGACAACATTTCGACCACCGGCTTCGCGCGCGACTACCACGGCGTGGGCGAGCTCGCGGCGGACAAGGACGGCCGCATCAAGGGGCTGCGCTTCAGCGCGCTGGCCGACCACGGCGCGTTCAACTCGCACGTGTCCGCGACCAAGTTTCCCGCGGGGCTGTTCTCGATCTGCACCGGCTCGTACGCCATCCCCAACGCCTACGCTCGGGTCGACGCGGTCTACACCAACAAGGCGCCGGGCGGCGTCGCCTACCGCTGCTCGCTGCGCGTGACCGAGGCGATCTACCTGATCGAGCGCATGATGGACGTGTTGGCACTGAAGCTCGGCCTCGACAAGGCCGAGATCCGGCGCCGCAACTTCGTAAGATCGGATCAGTTCCCCTACACCACCTCGCTCGGCTGGACGCTCGACAGCGGCGCGTATCACCCGGCCCTGGAAAAAGTATTGAAGGCGGTGGGCTACGAAGGCCTGCGCAAGGAGCAGGCCGCCAAGCGGGCCGACCCGAAGTCGCCGACCCTGATGGGCATCGGCATCTCGACCTTCACCGAGATCGTCGGCGCGGGGCCGACCAAGGTGTGCGACATCCTCGGCGTGGGGCTGTTCGACAGCTGCGAGATCCGCATCCATCCCACCGGCGGCGTGATCGCGCGCCTGGGCACCATGAGCCAGGGCCAGGGCCACGCCACCACCTACGCGCAGATCATCGCCACCGAGCTCGGCCTGCCGGCCGCCGACATCGTGGTCGAGGAAGGCGACACCGACAAGTCGCCCTACGGCGCGGGCACCTGGGGCTCGCGCTCGACCCCGGTGTCGGGCGCGGCGACCGCGATGGCGGCACGCAAGATCAAGGACAAGGCGAAGAAGATCGCCGCGCACCTGCTCGAAGTGAGCGAGGGCGACCTCGAGTGGGAGATCGACCGCTTCAAGGTCAAGGGCAACCCGAGCCAGGCCAAGACCATGAAGGAAATCTGCATGGTCGCGCACACCGGCAACCTGCCCGCCGGCATGGAGCAGGGGCTCAACGCGGTCACCTACTACGATCCGCCCAACCTGACCTTCCCCTTCGGCGCCTACCTGTGCGTGGTCGACGTCGACAAGTTCACCGGCGAGGTAAAAGTGCGGCGCTTCTACGCGCTCGACGACTGCGGCACGCGCATCAACCCGATGGTGATCGAGGGCCAGATCCACGGCGGCCTGACCGAGGCCTTCGCGGTGGCGATGGGGCAGCAGATCCCGTTCGACGAGAACGGCAACCACCTCGGCAACAGCCTGATGGACTACTTCCTGCCGACCGCGGTCGAGACGCCCAAGTGGGAGACCGATCACACCGTGACGCTGTGCCCGCACCACCCGCTCGGCGCCAAGGGCGTGGCCGAGTCGCCGCACGTGGGCGGCATTCCGTGCTTCAGCAACGCGGTGATCGACGCCTTCGCCCACCTCGGCGTGACGCACATGGACATGCCCCACAGCGCCTGGCGCGTGTGGCAGCAGTGCAACACGCTCGGGGTCAACAAGCGATGACGCAAGGGGCCCGATGAAGGTCAGGCTCGAGAAGGCGTTCCCGATGCCCGCCTCGGCCGACGCGGCCTGGGCGCTGCTGCAGGACATCGCCGGCGTCGCAAGCTGCATGCCCGGGGCGAAGATCACCGAGCAGGTCGACGCCACGCATTACAAGGGCACGGTCGCGCTCAAGGTCGGGCCCGCGAGCCTGTCGTTTCGGGGCGAAATCGAAGTCAAGAGCCTCGACGCGTCCACCCGCACCCTGCACCTGTTCGCCAAGGGCACCGACACGACCGGAAGCTCGGCCGCCTCGATGGACCTGACGGCGCGCGTCGATGCGCAGGACGCCAACTCGTGCAGCCTGGCCGGCGACAGCGAAGTCTCGATGAGCGGCAAGGCGGCGAGCTTCGGCGCGCGCCTGATGGGCCCGGTGTCCGAGCAGGTGCTCGGCCAGTTCGCTGCGAACTTCGCCGCGCGCCTGAAGCAGGCGCCGCCGCAAGCGGGAGCGGCTGCGCCGGCGCCGGGAGCGGCCGCGCCGGCGCCCGAGGCCAAGCCGCTCAACGCCCTGGCCCTCGCCTGGGCCGTGATCAAGGGCTGGCTGCGCGCGCTGTTCACCGGAAAACGCGCCTAGAATCGAGGCATGACCTCGCAGCGCGCGCTCGCTATCGCCGCATTGCAGCAGGAGCTCTCTCGGGCGGGCTACGTCGCCGAGCCGGGCCTCGCGGCGGCGCTGCTGCTGATGCGCGACCTTGAGCGGCCGCTGCTGCTCGAGGGCGACGCCGGCGTGGGCAAGACCGAAGTCGCGAAGGTTCTGGCCGACATCAACCGCACGCGCCTGATCCGCCTGCAGTGCTACGAAGGCCTGGACGCGCACGCGGCGATGTACGAATGGAACTACCAGCGCCAGCTGCTCGCGATCAAGCTGCTCGAGCACGACGAGCGCGCGGGCGCAAAAGACCTGGCGCAGAAGGAGCAGGACATCTTCTCCGAGCGCTACCTGCTCAAGCGCCCGCTGCTCGAGGCGATCTCGGACCAGCGGCCGCCGGTGCTGCTGATCGACGAGATCGACCGCGCGGACGCGGCCTTCGAGGCCTACCTGCTGGAGCTGCTGTCGGATTTCCAGATCTCGATTCCCGAGCTGGGAACCGTGCGCGCGACGAGCCGCCCGCTGGTGGTGATCACCTCGAACGGTACGCGCGAGCTATCGGACGCGCTGCGCCGCAGGTGCCTGTACCAGTACATCGACTATCCCGATTACGACAAGGAGCTCGCCATCGTGCGCAAGAAGGCGCCCGAGGCGGAGGCGAGGCTGGCGCAGCAGATCGTCGCCTTCGTCCAGGCCGTGCGCCGCATGGAGCTGCAGAAAAAACCCGGCATCGCCGAGACGCTCGACTGGACCGCCGCGCTGCTGCGCCTGGACATCTCGGTGATCGACATCGGCGGCGCCGAGCGCATCATGGATACGCTTAGCGCCCTGATCAAGACGCGCGACGACCGCGTCGCGTTCCCGCGCGAGGTGGTGGCGCGCCTGGCGGCCGCATGCTGAGCGCGAGCGAGCGCCTGGCGCAATTCCCGGGCTTCCTGCGCGCCAACGGCTACGGCGTCGGCGGCGGCGACGCGGTGCAGGCGCTGCGCGCGGCGGAGCGTTCGGGGGTGCTCGACCAGGATGTGCTGCGCTGGAGCCTGAAGGCGCTGCTGTGCCGCCGCGGCGACGAATGGCAGCGCTTCGATGAGCTGTTCGATGCCTGGTTTCTGCCCGCCAACCGCTGGCAGGCTCCGCAACGGCGCGACGCCGGCGACGGCGCGCAGAGCGCTGCGCATCCCGGCGGCGAGGCCGAGGGCGAGCGATCGGGCGACGAGGACGTCCGGCCGCGCCGCGCCGCGAGCCGCGAGGAGACCCTGAGCTCGGCCGACTTCAGCGCGCTGACCGAGCGCGAGCACGCGCTCGACATCGAGGCGCTGATGCGCCGCCTCGCCCGCCAGCTCAAGCACATCCGGCTGCGGCGCGAGGCGCGCGCGCGGCGCGGGCGGCGACTCGATCTCCCGGCGACGATCCGGCGCAGCGTGGCAAGCGGCGGCACGCCGTTCCACCTGCTGTGGCGCAACCAGCGCAGCGTGCGCCCGCGGCTGGTGCTGCTGATCGACGTCAGCCGCTCGATGGTGCTGTACAGCTTTTTTTACCTGCGCCTCGCGCGTGCGCTCGCCAGCGAGCTCGCCGACGTGCACAGCTTCATCTTCCACACTCGCGTCACCTCGGTCTCGCAGGCCCTGCACGATCCGGATCCCTGGCGCGCGCAGGAGCGGCTGCACCTGGTCGCCCAGGGCTGGGCGGGCGGCACGCGAATCGGCGAGAGCCTGGAGCAGTTCAACCGCGAGCACGCGCCGCGCGTCGTGCACGGGCGCACTGCGGTTATCATTCTGAGCGACGGCTACGATACCGGCGAGCCGCAGCAGCTCTCGGACGCGCTGGCGCAGCTGCGGCGCCGCGCGCGGCGCATCGTATGGATCAACCCGCTCTCCAGCCGGCCGGGCTACGCGCCGACCTGCCAGGGGATGCAGGCCGCGCTGCCGCACCTTGACCTGCTCGCGCCCGGCGGCGACCTGGCGAGCCTGCGGGCGGTGCTGCCGCAGCTCATCGAAGCGCTGCACTGAAGGAGTCTGCCGATGGGATGCATGTTCAAGCAAAACGGGCTCTACAGCCGCATGACGGTGGGGGCAGTGCTGCTCGCGGCCGGCGCTGGAGAACGAATGGGCGGGCGCCCCAAAGCGCTACTCGAGCTGGGCGGCGTGCCGCTGGTGCTGCGTCAGCTGATCGCGCTCTCGGGCGCGGGCGTGGACGAAGTCGCGGTGGTGCTCGGACATCACGGGGACGCGATCGAAGCCGCGGTGCGGCAATTTCCGATCACGCTGGTGAGGAACCCCTCGCCCGGCGACGGGCAGGCCTCGTCGGTGCGGCTCGGGCTGCAGGCCCTGTCGCCCAGGCTCGATGCCGTCGTCGTCGCGCTTGCCGACCAGCCGCTCATCGACGCGCAGGACATCGTCGCCCTGATCAGCGCGTTCAGGAAGCGCGGCGAGGCGGCCATGGTCGTGCCGCGCGTGCGCCGCGCCGACGGCGCAACCGAACCGGGCAACCCGGTGATTTTCGATGCCGCGCTGCGCGAGGAGTGGCTCGCCGGCGCCGCGGACCTCGCCTGCCGCAAGTGGCGCGAGCGGCACCCCGAGCGCGTGCATTGGCTCGATACCGACAACCAGCGCTACGCGCTGGACGTCGATACGCTCGAGGATCTGGAGCGGTTCGCGGCCAGCACCGGGCATCGCCTGAGCTGGCCGGCGGCCTACGCGCAGGAAACCGTTGCTTAATCGTTAGAGAAAGGAAACCCGCATGGCAAAGGCTTATTGGATCACCTGCTACCGCGCGATCACCAACCAGGACAAGCTGCAGGCGTACGCGAAGATCGCCGGGCCGGCGATCGCTGCCGCGGGCGGCAAGTTCCTGGTGCGTGGCACGCCCGCGAAAGTGTACGAGCACGGTCTCGCGCAACGCACCGTAATCACCGAGTGGGACAGTGCGAAGGCGGCGATGGCCGCGCACGACAGCCCTGGCTACCAGGAGGCGCTGCGCGTGCTGGGCGACGCCGCCGAGCGCGACGTGCGCATCGTCGAAGGCGCCTGATAAAACCGGGGACAGACCCCGGTTTCTAGGCTTTACTCCCGCTTTCCTTGCAGGTCGAAAGGCCGAAAGGCAGGTAGGCGAGGCAGGTGCCGACCAGGCTCGTCAGCAGGAAGATCACGGCGATGAGGCCGATCACGCCGGCGCGAAGCAGGCATGCGAGCGCGAACTTGGCGATCTTTGGCACCTTGCCTCCGCGTTACGGCTCAGACAGTGCGCCAGATGGAGTCGTTCAGCGATCCGGCGATGAAGTGAGCCTGCCCCTTGGACACGATCTCCCAGTACTTGGCGTCGGGCAGGATCTTGGACTGAACTTCATCCATGGCGGCGAGGCTGGCGTACTCGGCGCGCCACGCAATGCGCTGCGGGTTGCCGCCCACGGGCATCATGACCTCGAGCTTTACATTGTATTGCTTGGCCATGTAGTCGCTGATCTGCTTGGCGAAGGCGAGCGCGTCGGCGGTCTTGCCGGACGCGATGCTGGCGGTGCGAACGAAACGGATCATTTGTCTTCTCCTGGTTGGATTTCAGGACATCTTGCCCAGAATCGCGCCCATCTCGTCTTTTGAGAATGCGCGCAGCGATTGCCCGCGAATGTTGCCCGCGGAACCGACCGCCAGTGCGAGGGCGGAGATCGAAATGTCGTCCGGTGCCTCGAACAGGACGACCATGTCGTACTGACCCATGGTCCAGTAGATTTCCTTCATCGTGACGCCGAACTTCTTTGCTGCCTCCTTTACGGCCACGGCGCGCTTGGGCGAATCCTTTATCGTGCGTGCTCCCTGATCGGTGAAGTTGCCGAGAAAAATATAAGTCGCCATCGTGCTCTCCTCTGTTTCCTGTTTCGGTTATGGCCGTCGGCGGGCTCGTTCGCGCGATCGAATCGTGCGCGGTGCTCTCATGGTCCGGCGCGAGGCTCCGAGACGAGCTGGGGCCGGAAGGCCCTTCGATCACCCTACGCCCGTACGACTGATACGGGTAGCGGGGAGACGCATTATGACCGGATAATGGGGATGGACCCTATTTTTCTGCAAATTCTGGACCATCGCATGAGCCTTTCCCCTGCGGCGCCGCGGCGCCACCTGCACACCCGCACCATCCGCTGCGAGGGCTACGAGCGCGACGATGGGCTGTTCGACATCGAGGCGAGCATCGTCGACCAGAAGACCTACGCGGTCGAGGAGCCCTATCGCGGCCGACGCGAGGCGGGCATGCACGTGCACGACATGCGGCTGCGGCTCAGGCTCGACCGCGAGATGACGGTGCGCGCGATCGAAGTGGCGACCAACGAGGCGCCCTACGATCCGTGCTTCACCGTCGCGCCGGCGTTCAAGCGCCTGGTCGGTGCCAAAGTCGGCGGCGGCTGGCGGCGCGCGGTGCAGGACGCGGTCGGCGGCACCAAGGGCTGCACCCACCTGAAGGAGCTGCTGATGCCGGCGGCGACGGTGGCCTTCCAGTCCATGGGCAGCTGGCCCAAGGCGGGCAAGGTCGCGCCCGAGGCCGCGCCCGACACCGGCAAGACGAAACCCTACTTCATCGACGGCTGCAAGGCCTGGGCCGCCGACGGGCCGGTGGTCGAGCGGCTGTTCCCGCTCCATTTCAGGAAGAAGACCGGCTAAGAAGAATCGAGATCGGAGTCTACTTCGACTGTCGCCGCGCGGCGTCACCCGTGCAGGTGCGCTCCTTGCGCGCGGTGTACATTGCGCCATGCTTTTCTGGCAGTGGATTCCCGCCGCGTGCATCGCCTTGGCATTCGTCGCCACCCTGGCGGTGCTCGGCGTATGGCGCCGGCGCGCGGCGCGGGCGGTCGCGCGTAATCCCCTCGCGCACGCGCTGCTGCGCGGCCCCGGCGAATCGCTGCGCGCGCGCATGGCCGCGGCGACGCTCGATGCGGCGGAGTACGCCGCGCTCGCGCTGTTCGCGCTTCCGCTCGCGGCCGCGCTGCTCGCGGCGCAGTGGGCGGGCGAGGGCGGGCTGCCCGAGCGCGATGCGCTCGTCGTGCTCGCCGCAGCGGGCGCGCTGCTGCAGGCCTGGCTCGCGTGGCGGCTGTGGCGCGCGCTCGGCCGCGCGCGGGCGCTCGCGCTCGGCTACGAGGCCGAGGTCGCCGCCGGGCAGGAGCTCGAGCGGCTCGCGCTGTTGGGCTACCGCGTGTTTCACGACATGCCGGTGGCGGAGCGCGGCTTCAGCGTCGATCACGTGGTAGTCGGCCCCGCGGGTGTGTTCGCGGTCGAGACCGAGGGCCGCGCGGCGCGCCGCGCGCGCGGCGACGGCAGCGAGTGGGAGGTGGCTTACGACGGTCAGAGCCTGCGCTTTCCCGGCTGGCGCGAGACCCGCCCGCTCGAGCAGGCGGTCACGCGCGCCGACTGGGTGCGCAGCTGGCTCTCGACCACGGTGGGCGAGACTGTCCCGGTGCAGCCGCTGCTGGTGCTGCCGGGATGGAGCGTGAAGCGCACCGCGGTCTCGGGAATCCCGGTGCTCGCGGCGCGCCGCATCGAGCACTTCTTTCGCAAGCTCGCCCGCGAGCCGATGATGAGCGAGGCGATGATCGAGCGCCTCGCCGCGCAGCTCGACCTGCGCTGCCGCAACGCGGCCTAGAGAAAATCGGGGTCAGACCACGTTTTTCGAAGAAAAACGTGGTCTGACCCCGATTGTCACTTCGCGTCGGCGAGGACGAAGTCGGCGCCCTTCTCGGCGATCATGACGGTGGCGGCGTAGGTGTTGCCCGAGACGATCGAGGGCATCGCCGAAGCGTCGACCACGCGCAGCGCATCGAGGCCCTTGACGCGCAGGCGCGCATCGAGCGGCTGGTGGTCCCAGATGCCCATCGGGCAGCTGCCGACCGGGTGGTAGAGGGTCGAGCCGCTGCCGCGCACGAACTCGACCAGCTGCTGCGGGCTGAGGATCTGCGAGCCGGGCCAGGACTCGTGCGCGACGTAGCGCGCGAGCGGCTCGGTGGCGAAGGCCAGGCGCACGATGCGCACGCCCTTGACCAACGCCGCGAGGTCACGCTCGTCGGCGAGGAAGTTGGGCTGGATCTCGGGCGATGCGGTGGGATCGGGCAGTGCGAGGCGCACGTAGCCGCGGCTGTGCGGGCGCAGCTGCGTCACGCCGCAGGTCATGCCGGGCGCGCGCTCGAGCGTTGCCTGGCCCATGCGGCCGCCTTCGTAGCTCGCGGGCGCGAACAGCAGCTGCAAGTCGGGGCGCGGCGAATCCTCGTTGGCCGGCACGAAGCCGTAGGCGTGCGCCACCGGTGAGCCGAGCAGACCGCGCCGCGCGAACAGGTACTTGAGCGCTTCGATCGCGCTGCGCGCGCCGTGCGCGCGCTCGTTCAGGGACTTCGCCCCGCGCACCCGCACGGCGATGCGCAGCGCGTAGTGATCCGCCAGGCCCTGGCCGACCGCGGGCAGTGCGTGCTCCACCTCGATGCCGAGCGACTGCAGGTGCGTCGGGTCGCCCACGCCCGAGAGTTGCAGCAGCTGCGGCGAGTTGATCGCGCCGGCGGCGAGGATCACCTCGCGCGCGGCGCGCACCACGCGCCGCTTGCCGCGCCAGTGGTAAGCCACGCCCGCGGCGCGCCTGCCCTCGAAGATGACGCGCGCCGCATGCGCGCGCTTGCGCAAAACGAGGTTCGGGCGCTTGAGCGCGGGGCGCAGGTAGGCGTCGGCCGCGCTCCAGCGCCGGCCCTCTCGGATCAGGGTCTGGTAGTAGCCCGCGCCTTCCTGTGTGCCCGAGTTGTAGTCCGGGTTGCGCGCCACGCCGAGCTTGCCGAGCGTGTCGATGAAGGCCTCGCACAATGGGTGGTGCAGGCGCGGCTCGCCCGCCTGCAGCTGCGCGCCGGCGCGGCGGAAGTAGGGCAGCACGTCCTGCCAGCCCCAGCCGGTCGCGCCCGCGGTGACCCAGTCCTCGTAGTCCTCGGCCTGGCCGCAGACGTACAGGTGGCCGTTGATCGAGCTCGAGCCGCCAAGCACGCGCCCGCGCGGGCAGGCGATGACGCGGTTGCCCGTGCCCGCCGCGGGCTGGTTGAGGTAGCGCCAGCCGAGCGACGGGTCGGCGAGGGTGCGGCTGAACCCGGCCGGGATCCGGATCCAGAGTCGGCGGTCGCTGCCGCCGGCCTCGAGCAGCAGCACGCGGTGGCGGCCGGACGCGCTCAGCCGGTTGGCGAGCACGCAGCCGGCCGCGCCCGCGCCGACGACGACGTAATCCCAGGTCTCGCCGGCCGCCTTGTTCACCGTGCGCGTCAGAAGGAGCGGTCGTCCCCCGGCTTCATCACGATCAGCTTGCCGGCGATCTTGCGTTTGTCGAGCGCAGCCTTGAACTCCTCGGGTGTCCCCGCCAGCAGAGGGAAGGTGCCGAAGTGCATCGGGATCACGTGCGTCGGGTTGACCCACTGGGTGGCGAGCGCGGCCCCTTTCGGATCCATGGTGAAGTAGCCGCCGATGCAGGCCAGCATCACGTCGATGTGGTGGAACGTCGGGATCAGCTTCATGTCCTCGATGACGGCGGTGTCGCCGGTGTGGTAAATGGTCGGCCCGCCCTTGATCATGATCACGTAGCCCACCGGGTTGCCGCTCGCGAGCGCGGCCGGCTGGCCGGGTTCGGCCTTATACAGCGGCGGGACCAGTTCCGAGCCATGGACCGCGTTGACGATCATCACTTTGGCCCCCGCGGCGGGCAGGTCGATCGTGCCGCCGACGTTGCCGCCGTAAATCATCTGCTCCTTGGGAAAGCCGAGCACCGAAATCAAGTTGAACGAAAGGCCGTAGGGCGCGAGCACCTTGGCGCCGGTTTTCTTGGCGATCGCGAGCGCGTCGCCGACGTGGTCGCTGTGGCCGTGGCTGATCAGGATGTAGTCGACCTTGCCCAGCTCGGCGATCGAGTTCTTGTCCGGGTTGGTCGGCACCGTCAGCCAGGGATCGATCAGGATCACGCCGCCCGAGGGCGTATCGATCTTCCAGGCCGCCTGCCCATACCAGTGCAGCTTGGTCTGGCCCTTGGCCGCGTGGGCCGCCGGGCTTGCCAGCGCGCCGGCTATCAGCAGCGCGCCCAGCGCGCGCGAAATCGTCCGCAGCATGGTTCCCTCCTCCAGGTAGACAAACGAACGGAGCGGGAAGGATACACAGACCGCTCAGGCTTGAACAGCGCGATGCCGGTACCGCCGCGCCGCCTCAGACGACGCGGAAATTCTTGAACTGCCAGGGGTCCTCGGCGTCGACTTCCTCGGGGAACAGCAGCCCGCGGTCGACCAGCGGGGTCCACTGGCTGTACGAGCCGGTCAGCTTGCCGAGGTAGGGCGCGGCGATCTCGAGCACGCGCTCGTAGTCGACCTCGTCCGGGTCGATCACGCCGCAGTTCGGATTCTCGACCGCCCACACGATGCCGCCCAGGATCGCGACGCACACCTGCAGCGTGGTGGCGTTGTTGTGCGGCGCCAGGCGCCGCGCTTCCTGCACCGAGAGCTGCGAGCCGAACCAGTAGGCGCCCTTGGCGTGGCCCATCAGCAGCACTCCGAGCTCGTCCACGCCGTCGACGATCTCGCGCATCAGCACGCGCTGGCGCTCCTGCAGCTTCCAGTTCCTGCCCGCCAGCTCGTGCAGCGACAGCACTGCGTCGTCGCAGGGGTGGTACGCGTAGTGCACTGTCGGCCGGTAGCGCAGCTTGTTGCCGCTCTTGAGCGTGAGGTAGTCGGAAATCGAGATCGACTCGCTGTGGGTGACCAAAAAGCCGTGGAACGGGCCCTCGAGCGGGGTCCAGGTGCGTACCCGGGTCGAGGCGCCGGGACGCTGCAGGTAGATCGCGCAGCCCGAGCCGAACTCGTGCCGCTTGCCGTCGTGCGGGAGCTCCTTTTCGTGACTGCCCCAGCCGAGCTCGGCGGGCTGGCAGCCCTCGCCGGCGAAGCCCTCGACCGACCAGGTGTTGACGAACTCTCCGCGGGACTTGTCCGGCACCGCCTTCTGCGTGTCGCGCTCGGCGATGTGGATCACCTTGACGCCCAGCTTCTCCGCCAGCTCGGCCCATTTCTCGCGGCTGGTCGGACGCGGCACCCGCAGCTTGGTGTCGCGTGCGATGTCGAGCAGCGCGCGCTTGACGAAGTGCGACACCAGCCCGGGGTTGGCGCCGTGGGTGAGCACTGCGGTGGGGCCGTTCGGCTTCTTCCTGTTCAGCGCGCGCGCGGCCTCGCGCAGCGCGTAGTTCGAGCGCTGCGAGGGCGACAGGCGCCGGTCGACGTAGCCGCCGGCCCAGGGCTCGATGCAGGTGTCGAGGTACAGCACGCCCTTCGCCTGGCACAGCTCGATCAGGTTGACGCTCGAGACGTCGACCGAGACGTTGAGCAGGAAGTCGCCCGGCCTCAGGATCGGCTCGAGCACGGCGCGGATGTTGCCGCGCGTGAGCGGGTTGACCATGAAGGTCACGCCGTAGCGCGTGGCCTCGCGCGCGCCGCGCTCGTCGCCGGTGATCACCAGCACCTGCGAGCGCGCGATCTTGAGGTGCCGCAGCAGCAGCGGCAGCACGCCCTGTCCGACCGAGCCGAAGCCGACCATCACCAGCTTGCCCGGCATCTTGACATGCTTGGTCGCCGGCATCGTCTTGCCGGCCTTCATCGCGCGCGGCCCTCGAAGCCGCGCACCAGCGCGGCGCGCGCGCCGCCGGCCTGCATCAGCAGCGCGAAGTCCGAGCCCGACAGGATCAGGCGCGCGCCCATGCCGATGTGGCGCTCGAGCAGCTCGGGGCTGTACATGCCGCCCATGCCGGGGTGCTTGCCGTGCTTCTTGCAGGCCGCGATCACCTTCGTATAGGCGTGGGCCACGCGCGGGTCGTCGAACTTGCCCGGTATGCCCATCTCGAAGCACAGGTCGTTGGTGCCGATCAGCAGCGCGTCGACGCCCGGCACCGCGGCGATCGCGTCTGCGTTCTCGACCCCCTGCGGCGACTCGATCATCACCACCACCAGCGTCTCCTCGTTCACCTGCTTCGCGGTCTCGCCCACCGGCTGCGGGGCGAAGCCCGTCTGCTGCAATGCGCCGCCCATCGAGCGGCGCCCCGCGGGCGGGAAGCGGCAGTGGTCGGCGACGCGCTTGGCCTGCTCCGGCGTGTCGATGTGCGGGAACACGATGCCCTGCGCGCCGTTGTCGAGCGCGCGCGAGGCGTGGTGGTGCTCCAGGCCCGGCACCCGCACCACTGGCGTGATTCCGACCGCGAGCGCGGCGGCCGAGATCTGCGCCGCGCTGTCGAGGTTCATCGAACCGTGCTCGCAGTCGATGAACAGCCAGTCGAAGCCCGCGGTCTTGAACAGCTGCGCAGTATCCACGGTGCGCGCCTGGCGCAGGCCCACCCCGATGGCGAGCTTGCCCTCGCGCAGCTGGCGCTTGGCGTGATTGACGACTGCCGGCATGACTCCTCCCCGATACGGATTGCGAAAACGGGGAGCATACCGGAGCCTGCGGTACGCTTGCCGGGATGCGCCTGGTCCTCGACACCAACGTCTGGCTCGACTGGCTGGTGTTCGGCGAGCCCGAGCTCGAGCCGCTGCGCGCCGCGGTGGCGCAGGGCCGGGCGCGGGTGTACATCGACGCCGCCTGCGAGGCGGAACTCGCGCGGGTGCTGGACTATCCCCTGGGGCGGGTCAGGCTCGACGCGGCGGCGCAGGCGGCCTGCCTCGCCGAGTGCCGGCGGGTCGCGGCGCCGGACGATGAGGCCGCGCCGCTCGAGTGCGCGCTGCCCGCGTGCCGCGACCCGGACGACCAGAAGTTCCTCGAGCTTGCGCGCGCCTGCCGCGCCGACCTGCTGCTGACCAGGGACCGCGCGCTGCTCGAGCTGGCGCGGCGTACGCCGTTTCGCATCGTCACGCCGCGCGCCTGGGCATCGCGTGAACGTTGATTCCACCCCCTTGCAGTAAGCTTGCGGGACGCGCACACTTTTCGTGCGTTCCCGAAAGGAGGGTGCTCATGACCACCGTCGCCCAGATACTCAAGTCCAAACCCGACCAGCGCATCGCCACGATCAGGCCCGAGGCTTCGGTATTCGAGGCGGTGACGATGATGGCCGAGCGCAACGTCGGCGCGCTGGTGGTGCTCGAAGGCGAGAAGATCGTCGGCGTGATCTCCGAGCGCGACTATGCGCGCAAGGTGGCGCTGATGGCGCGCTCGTCGCGCGACACGCTGGTGCGCGACATCATGACCGCGCCGGTCATGACCGTGCGCCCGGACCAGACCAACGAGGAGTGCATGGCGCTGATGACACAGAACCGGCTGCGCCACCTGCCGGTGATCGACGGCGGGCGCATGGTCGGAGTGGTCTCGATCGGCGACCTGGTGAAGGACATCATCTCCGAGCAGAAGGAGATCATCCAGCAGCTCGAGCACTACATCGCCGGCAACTTGGCCTGAGCGGGTCCTAGCTGCGGTAGCGCCGGCGCGGGGCCGACGAGGCAAAGCGCGCCGCGGGCTCGTGCCCGGGGATCACCGCCACGCGCAGCGGAGCGCCGGTATAGCGCTCGATGTCGCGCACCAGGTGCTTCTCGCGGTGGCTGAGCAGCGTCAGCGCGATGCCGGTGCGGCCGGCACGGCCGGTGCGGCCGATGCGGTGCACGTAATCCTCGGCCTGGCGCGGCGCGTCGAAATTAATCACGTGCGTGATGCCGGGGATGTCGATCCCGCGCGCGGCGACGTCGGTCGCCACCAGCACGCGCATGCGGCCGTCGCGCAGGTGCTGCAGGGTCGAGTTGCGCTCGCGCTGGCGCATGTCGCCGTGCAGCGCGCCGGCGGCGAAGCCCTGGCGCACGAGCGAGCCGGAGAGCTCCTCGGCCGAGCGCTTGGTGGCGGTGAACACCAGCGCCTGCTTCAGGTCAACGTCGCGCAGGATCACGTCGAGCAAGCGGTTCTTGTGCGCGATGTCGTCGGTGTAGAGCGCGCGCTGCTCGATCTTGGGCGAGCGCGCCGCGGAAGGGGCGATGTCGATGCGCTTGGCGTCGCGCGTCACGCGCCGCGCCAGGCGGCCGACCACGCCATCAAGCGTGGCCGAGAACAGCAGCGTCTGGCGCGCCGCCGGCACGCGCGCGACGATCGCGTCGATGTCTTCCTGGAAGCCCATGTCGAGCATGCGATCGGCCTCGTCGAGCACCAGCAGCTCGATGCGGGCGAAGTCGATGCGGCCGCGCTCGAGGTGGTCCTTGAGCCGCCCGGGCGTGGCGATGACGATGTCGACCGGGCGCGAGAGCTGCTTCAGCTGCAGGCCGTAGGACACGCCGCCGACCAGGCAGGCGGTGCGCAGGCGCTGGCGCGAGCCGTAGCCGTGGGTCGCCTTTTGCACCTGCAGCGCGAGCTCGCGCGTGGGCGTGAGTACCAGCACGCGCGGGCCGAGGCCGCCGCGCGCCGCCTCCGGCGCGCGCGACGCGAGCAGGCGCTCGAGCGCCGGCAGCATGAAAGCGGCGGTCTTGCCGCTGCCGGTCTGCGAGGACACCAGCAGGTCGCCGCCGGCGAGCACCGCGGGAATCGCCGCGCGTTGCACCGCGGTGGGCTCGGTGTAGCCGAGCGCGGCGAGGGTTTCAATCAGGGACGGGTGCAGCCCGAGCGTCGAGAAGCTCATCTGAAGATCCTTTCGTGTCATCGGCGCCAACCTGAAGCCGCGATGCCAATCCGAAAGGAACGCTTTCGACGGGACTGCGAGAGGGGCGGGACAGCCAACAGTTAACCGCCCGGAGGCGGTGCTGCAATGCAGCAAGGGGCGCACTGTACGCGAAACTGGGGCAAACTGCGAGCCCTTTAGGACTATCGAGGGAGATCGGCATGGAGCTCGGGCTGAAAGACAAGGTCGCGATCATCACCGGCGGCACTCAGGGCATCGGCCGGGCGACCGCGCTGCTGCTCGCGCGCGAGGGCGCCGCGGTGGCGGTCGCCGCGCGCGGGCGCGAGCGCCTGGAGCAGACCGCGGCCGAGATCCGCGCCGCGGGCGGCCGGGTCGCCGCGATCCAGGCCGACGTGAGCAAGGCCGCGGACTGCAAGCGGCTGGTGGCCGAGACGGTGCAGGCTTTCGGCCGGCTCGACATCCTGGTCAACAACGCCGGCACCTCGGCCACCGGCGAGTTCGCCGCGGCGACCGACGAGATCTGGCAGGCGGACTTCGAGTTGAAGCTGTTCGCCGCGATCCGGCTCGCGCGGCTCGCGATCCCGCACATGAAGCGCCAGGGCGGCGGCCGGATCGTGAATCTGACCAACATCGGCGCCAAGCAGCCGCGCGCCAAGTCGATGCCGACCACCGTCACGCGCGCCGCGGGGCTCGCCTTCACCAAGGCGCTGTCGAAGGAGCTCGCGCCCGACAACATCCTGGTGAACACGGTCTGCATCGGCCTGGTGCGCGCGGGGCAGCACGAGGCGAAGGCGGCAAAGACCGGCGTGCCGGTCGAACAGCTCTACGCTACGATGGCGAAGGACATCCCGCTCGGGCGTGTGGGGCGTGCCGAGGAGGTCGCCAACGTGATAGCGTTCCTGGCGTCGGATGCAGCGAGCTACGTCAGCGGCAGCAGCGTGAACCTCGACGGCGGCGCATCCGCCGTGCTCTGAAACCAAGGAGAACAGTGTGGATACGACCCGATTTGAATCCGAGCTCCAGCGCGACGGCTTCCTCGAGGTGGAGAAGAAGTCGTACGGCCCGAACGTGGCGGTCGACGAGCACACCCATCCCTACGACGTGCGTGCGCTCGTGCTGGAGGGCGAAGTGACCCTGCGTTTCGAGGGCAAGCTGCAGACCTGCCGTGGCGGCGATTCGCTCACCATGGCCGCCGGCTGCGTGCACACCGAGAGCTACGGCCCGCAGGGCGTCACCTTCCTGCTGGGGCGCCGCAGAAAATAGAGAAAATAGGGACAGACCCTATTTTCTGAAATCGCCGCGCTCGAGCAGCCAGGACGCGGCAAAGCCGAACACCAGGCCCCAGAAGGCCGCGCCGACGTTGAAGATCGGCACGTCGGCGACTGTGACCAGGAAGGTCACCAGCGCGCCGAGGGTGAATTTGCCGCTGAACGAGACCACGAACGAGGTCTGCAGCACGCGCAGCATGGCCAGCCCGGCGAGCGCGCCGATGAACGGGCGCGGCGTGGCGAGCAGCAGATGGGTGAACAGCGGCGAGAGCAGCCCGAAGCCGAGCGCGAGTACGCCCACCAGGATCCCCGCGGTGTAATGGCGCTCGCGCTCGCCGGAGGCGGTAATGATCGCGTTGACCGGGCCGGTGAGGCAGGTCGAAACGGTGCCGACGCAGGCGGTGACGAGCGACCCCAGCCCGCACACGGTGGTGATGGCATTGATCGGCGGCTCGTGGCCGGTGGCGCGCAGCACCGCGATGCCCTGGCCGTTCTGCACCACCAGCACCGTCACCGCGAGCGGCACCACGAGCTCGACCATCGCCTGCCAGGAGAAAACCGGCGCGTAGAGGTTCGGCCGCGCCAGCGCGAGCAGCGCGGTGCCATGCAGGTCGAAGCGCCCCAGCAGCGCGACAATCGCGCCGCCGACGATCATGGCGGCGATCAGGGGCGGCAGCCGGCGCGCCAGGCGCGGCATCGCGGCGAGTGCGAAGAAGACGAGCGTCATCGGCGCGGCGATCCAGAACGCGTCGCGGATCGAATAGACGAGGTCGAGGCCGAAGCGCAGGAACACGCCCGCGACCATCCCCATCACGATCGGCATCGGGACCGCGTCCATGCAGCGTTTGACCCAGCCCGACAGTCCGAGCACGAGCATCAGCGCGCCCGTGGCGAGATAGGCGCCGATCACCTGCTGGAAGCTGAGGTGGCCGAGCGCCGGGCCGACCAGCACCGCGCCGGGAATGGTCCAGAAGAACACCATCGGCTGGCGGTACCACCAGCATACCGCGATGCTCACCAGGCCGTTCAAGAAGAACGCGCCGAAGATCCACGACGCGAGGTCCGATTCCGACAGCCCGCCGCGCGTGCCGACCGCGAGGATGATCGCCACCGGCCCCGAGGCGGCGAAGATGAACGCAACCAGCCCGTTGACCGCGTAGGTGCCGCCGAAATCGGCCAGCACCTGGCGCAGCGAGGGCGGCGAGGCGGGCGGCATTTCGAGCGGCATCGCGCCAGTTTACAATGGCCGAGTCGAACAGCGTCTGCGCGGGAGGCGATCATGGCGAAACAACCGGGATGGGTTCCGCACGGGGTGATCCCCGCCGTGCTGCTGCCGTTCAACGAGGACTTCTCGATCGACGAGGCCTCGTACCGCGCGCACCTGAGGGACGTGTGCGCGGTCGACGGCGTCTCGGCGCTCACCACCAATGCGCATGCCTCCGAGGTTGCCTCGTGCAGCTTCGAGGAGCAAAAGCGCGTGCTCGCGATCACCGTGGACGAGGTCGGCGCGCGCATGCCGGTGGTCAACGGCGTCTACGCCGAGAACGGCCTCGAGGCGGCGCGCATCGCGAACATGGCGCAAGACGGCGGCGCCTCGGCGCTGCTGGTTTTCCCCTCGGGCGTGTTCAGCTTCGGCCAGCGCGCGGAGATGGCGGTCGATCACTTCAGGCGCGTCGCCGACGCGAGCGACCTGCCGATCATCCTGTTCCAGTACCCGCTCGCCGGCGGCCAGGGCTATCCGCTCGCCACGCTGCTGAAGATCCTCGACGCGGTGCCGAGCGTGCGCGCGATCAAGGACTGGTGTTCCAACCCGCAGCTGCACGAGCGCCACATCCGCCTGCTGCAGTCCAGGAGCCCGGCGGTGAATGTGCTGACCACCCACAGCGCCTGGCTGATGAGCTCGCTCGTGCTCGGCTGCGCGGGCCTGCTCTCGGGCAGCGGCTCGGTGATCGCCGCTCTGCAGGCGCAGCTGTGGCGCGCGCTGCAGGCGGGCGACCTGGCCGAGGCGCGGCGCGTCAACGACCGCATCTGGCCCACCGCCGAGGTGTTCTACAGCGAGCCCTGGGTCGACATGCACAACCGCATGAAGGAGGCGCTGGTACTGTTGGGAAAACTTCCGCGCGCCACCGTGCGCCCGCCACTCGCGAAGCTCCCCGCCGCGGAGATCGAGCGCGTGCGCCGCGCGCTGGTCGACGCCGGGCTGCTCGGCGAGCGGGCGAAGAAAGTGGCCTGAGAACTGGCCGGGGTCAGGCGCCGGATTCCACCTTCAGCATCTCGCGCAGCTTGAATTTCTGGATCTTGCCCGAAGGTGTCGCGGGCAGGGTGTCGCGGACTTCCAGCCGCTCCGGGATGTACTGCCGCGCGATCTTCTGTGCGGCGAGGAATTCGGTCATCTCCTTGAACGAGAGCTGCTGGCCGGGGCGCAGGGCGACGAAGGCGCAGGCGCGCTCGCCCAGGCGCTCGTCGGGGTAGGCGACGAGCGCCACACTGGCGACGGCCGGGTGCTTGTACAGCAGCGCCTCGATTTCGATCACCGGGATGTTCTCGCCGCCGCGGATGATCACGTCCTTCGAGCGGCCGCAGATGCGGATGTAGCCGCGCTCGTCGATGCGCGCCATGTCGCCGGTCTCGAACCAGCCCTCGGCGTCGGTGTTGTTGAGCTGCGGGCGCTTCAGGTAGCCGCCGAAGTTCGAGCAGCCGCGCACCTGCAGCCGTCCCTCCTCGCCGGGCGCCACCGGCCTGTCCTCGGCGTCGAGCGCGCGCACCTCCATGCCAGGCAGCGGGCAGCCGTCGGTGTTGACCGAGCGCTCGTCGTCGTCCTCGGGCAGCGTGGTGGTGACCGCGCCGTTCTCGGTCATGCCCCAGGCCGAGACGATCTTTGCGCCGAGACCCGCGCGCGCCCGCTCCACCAGCGGACCGGGGATCGGCGCGCCGGCGCAAAGGAAAGTGCGCAGCGTAGGCACGCCTCCGGCGGACTCGGCTACCGCCTTTGCCAGGTCGGTGAGAAACGGCGTCGAGGCCATGGTGAAGGTCGCTCCTTCGTCACGGATCAGGGACACCGCAGTGGGTGCATCCCAGAAGTCCTGCAGCACTGCGCGGCCGCCGAGCAGGATCGGCATCATGAGGCCGTACATGAAGCCGGTCTGGTGCGCCATGGGCGAGGCCATCAGTACCACTTCGTCCTGCGACAGCTTCAAGCGCGCAGCGTACGGCACGATGTTCGACATCAAGGTGTTGGCGCTGTGCATCACGCCTTTCGGCTCGCCGGTAGTGCCGGAGGTGTAGATGAGCTGGGTCACGTCGTCCGGGCCGGGCCGCGACGAGCGCAGGATTTGAGCCGCGTCCGGCTCGCGTTCCCAGGCCGGGTCCGACAGGCGCACCTCGAAGCTGTCCGGGCCCTCGCCGCCGACGATCAGCACGTGCGCCAGGTCGGGCAGCGCCCCGCGCATACCGGCGAGCATCTGCTCGTAATCGAAGCCGCGGAAGCGCTTCGGCGCGACGACCGCCCTGGCGCGTCCGTGCGAGAGCATGAAGGTCAGCTCGCGCTCGCGGAAGATCGTCATCAGCGGATTGACCACGGCGCCGATGCGCGAGCAGGCGAGATACAGCGCGCTGAACTGCCACCAGTTTGGCAGCTGGCAGGCCACCACGTCGCTGCGACCCACGCCCAGGCGCGCGAGCCCCAGCGCAATGCGATCGGCCATCGCCCCCAGCTCGCGGTAGCTGAAGCGCCGCGTTGCGCCGTCTTCGACGCGCAGCGCGGCGAGCGCGGGCTTGTCGGGGTGCGCGGCTACGCAGCCGTCCAGGTAGTCGTTGATGGTGCGGTCGTGCCACAAGCCGCGCTCGACCATGTCGTCGCGCCGCGCCGGGATCAGGACTGGGTCGAACTGCATCTGCACGTCTTTCCGGCTCACGCCTCAGCGTTCGTGCTGGGAGAAGAAGGGCGCCTTGCTGCCGCGCGCGTGCGGCGAGCGCACACGTACGATCTTCTGGAAGAACAGGTTGTTCGGCACCTGGAGCACCTGCGGCTCGCTCCCCGGCTCGCCCGCGGGCGGCTCGACGCCGAGGGTAGTGAACATCAGGTTCATGTCGAGCACGCGACCGCCGAGCGAGTTTCCGTTCGGCTCGAGCAGCTCGACCGTGTCGCCGAGGCGGAAAGGGCGGAACGTGAGCACCAGCAGCGCCGCGGTGGCGTTGCTGAGCACGCTCCAGGCAGCGACGAAACCGATCGCGATCGCGGCCAGGCCGGCCGAGACGAGCGACCAGGCGCTGCCGAACACGCCCAGGGCCTGCATCAGCGCGAGCAGCGCCAGCACCAGGATGGTCCAGCGGCGGAATACCTGCAGCCGGCCGGCCATTACCGGGGTGAGGTGATTCGCCTGCCGGCGGCTGTCGATCAGGCGCCGCAGTATTCTCGACAGCAGCAGCGCGACCGCGACGACGATGAGCGCGGCCGCAGCGTCCTGCGCCAGCCTTGCAAGATTCTGAAGGACATCCGACATCGCCGCGCAGCGTTCAGCCGACTTTCAGCAGCTCGACCTCGAACAGCAGGGTGGCGTTGGGCGGGATGACGCCGCCGGCGCCGCGCGCACCGTAGCCGAGCGCAGGAGGAATGGTAAGCATTCGCTTCCCTCCGACTTTCATGCCCTGCACGCCCTCGTCCCAGCCCTTGATGACCTGGCCGGCGCCGAGCGGGAAGTCGAACGGGTCGCCGCGGTCCTTGCTCGAGTCGAACTTGCGGCCCTTGATCACGCCGTCGGTCAGCCAGCCGGTGTAGTGAACGGTGACGTGCTGGCCGGCGGCGGCGGCGGCGCCGCTGCCTTCGACCACTTCCTCGATCTTCAGTCCGCTTGCGGCGGTGGTGGATGCCATGGGGGTCTCGCTTTGGATGAGGCAATCATTTTAGACTAGCGCCTGTGAGCCGCAGCATTCTCGACCAAGAGCACATCCACCCTGCCGTGCGCGACAAAATCGCCGCGCACCAGGCCGACTTCGTGCGCGAGGTGATCGAGGCGGTGGCGGCGAACGACATCGTGCTGGTCGGCATGGCGCAGAACCCGTTCCCGAAGAAGGCGCGCCGGCTGCTCGACGAGGCGAAGCTCGAGTACAAGTACATCGGCCACGGCAGCTACCTCTCCGGCTGGCGGCGGCGCAACGCGCTCAAGATGTGGACCGGTTGGCCGACCTTCCCGATGGTGTTCGTGCGCGGCGTGCTGGTGGGCGGCGCGGACGACCTCGAGCGGCTGATGGTGCGCGGCGAGCTGAACCGTATGCTCGGCCGCTAGGGCGCGGCGGCCTTCGCCTTCGCCTCGAGCGTTTCCCAGCGCTCGAGGCCCTCGTGAAGCAGCGCTTCGAGCTCGTCGGCGCGGCGCTGGTCGGCGCGCATCGCATCGGGCGCCTGGCGGTAGTAGTCTGCTGCGCCCATCTTCGCCGCCAGCGCGCGCTGCTCGGCTTCGAGCGCCTCGAGCTCGCCCGGCAGCTGCTCGAGCTCGCGCGCCTCCTTGTAATTTAGTTTTGCCTTGCTACGGGCCGCGCGCTCCGGAGAGCGCGGCGTTTCCTTCGTTTGCGCCGGTTCGGGACGCTGGCGCAGCCAGTCGCTGTAGCCGCCGACGTATTCGCGCCACGCGCCGCCGCCCTCGGCCGCGAGCGTCTGGGTAACGACGTTGTCGAGGAAGGCGCGGTCGTGGCTCACCAGCAGCAGGGTGCCGGAGTAGTCCTGCAGCGCCGCCTCGAGCAGCTCGAGCGACTCGAGGTCGAGGTCGTTGGTCGGCTCGTCGAGCACCAGCACGTTAGCGGGCGGCGCGAACAGGCGCGCGAGCCGCAGGCGGTTGCGCTCGCCGCCCGAGAGCATGCGCACCGGCGAGCTCGCGCGCCGCGGCGGGAACAGGAACTCCGCGAGGTAGGACAGCACGTGCTTGCGCGCGCCGCCGGCCTCGACCCAGTCCGAACCCGGGCTCACTGTCTCGGCCACCGTCTTGTCCGGGTCGAGCTGCTCGCGCATCTGGTCGAAGTAGGCCGGCAACACGTTGGCGCCCAGGCGCACCGTGCCCGCGTCGGGCGCCAGCGCGCCGAGGATGATCCGGATCAGGGTGGTCTTGCCCGCGCCGTTGGCGCCGATCAGGCCGATGCGGTCGCCTCTACGGATGACCAGCGACAGCTCGCGCACGATGTCGCGCGCGCCGAAGCGCTTCGAGACGCGCTCGAGCTCGGCCACCAGCTTGCCGCTGCGCCCGCCGGCGTCGATCGAGAGCCTGACCTCGCCCAGGCGCTCGCGCCGCGCGGCGCGCTCGCCGCGCAGCCGCTCGAGCCTGCGCACGCGCCCCTCGTTGCGGGTGCGGCGCGCCTCGATGCCCTTTCTGATCCAGGCCTCCTCCTCGCGCCAGAATTTGTCGAACTTGCGGTTCGCGACCTCCTCGGCGGCGATCTCGCCCGCCTTGAGCCGCGCGTAGTCGGAGAAGTTGCCCGCGTAGGAGCGCAGCACGCCGCGGTCGAGCTCGACGATGCGGGTCGCGAAGCGGTCGAGGAACCAGCGGTCGTGGGTGACCACGATCGCCGCCGGACCCTTGGCCAGCGCGCCCTCGAGCAGGGCGATGCCGTCGATGTCGAGGTGGTTGGTCGGCTCGTCGAGCAGGATCAGGTCGGGCTCGAGCGCGAAGGCGAGCGCTAGGGCGGCGCGCTTTGTCTCGCCGCCCGAGGCGTTTTCCGGTGCGATCCCGCCGTCGACGCCGAAGCGGTGCAGGAACTCGGTCAGCCGCGCCTCGGCGCGCCAGCGCTCGCGCTCGTCGCGGATCGCCGCCAGCCCGCCGCGCGCGGCGAGGCTGTCGCGCAGGCTCGCCGCGGCAGGCAGGGCGGCCTCCTGCTCGACCATGGCCACGCGCAGGCCGTCGCGCCGGCGCAGCTCGCCGTCGTCGAGCTGCACGCGGCCGGCGATTACTGCGAGCAGCGACGATTTGCCGCTGCCGTTCCTGCCGATCAGGCCGATGCGCTCGCCCTCGCGCACCGCGAGCGAGGCGCCGTCGAGCAGCGGCAGCAGGCCATAGGCGAGCTGCGCATCGTTCAGGCTGAGAATATCAGTCAACCCTTCCAGTTGAAGGGCGCGAAGTGGCCGTTGTTGCCTTGCGCGGCCATGTCGAGCTCGAGGCCGAAGCCGTGCACGTGGGTGTCGCTCGAGCGCGCGAGCGCGAGCCTGCGGTTCGCGGGATGGGAGGTGTTATCGAGGTAGAGCGGGTCGCCGTTGCCGGCGCGCGAGGCCACGCCCTCGATCGCGAACTCGAGCAGCCCGGGGATCGAGGCCGAGCGCTTCAGGCCGTCCATGCGGAACTCGATCGGACGCGCCTCGACGCCGCGAAAGTCGCTCACCAGCGTCTCGCGGATACGCGCGGGAATGCCGCCCGCCTGGCCGCTCACGATCGCGCCGAGCGCGTCGCGCTGCGCTTCGCCGGCCGTGTCGTCGATCACGCCGCCCAGCACCCAGTTGCCGTCGGCCATGACCCTGCCGGAGCGGATCACGAGCGCAAACGCGAGGCCGTCGAGCCGGACGTCGCCGAAGTGGCCGTGCTCGATGCGGTACACCTGCAGCGAATAGCAATGGTCGTGCGTCGCCGGGCCCTGCGGGTTGGTGTAGATGCACGGGCACAGATAGTCGCAGTTGCAGCTTTCCATGTACTCGCCGCCGATCGTCCACTTGGCATGCATCGCGGCGCCGCTCCTAGAGAATCGCGAGGCTTGCGTTCTTGAGATCGGTGACCAGCATGTGCCCGGGAGTATGGGTGATGCACAGCGGCGGGCGCGCGTGTCGCACCGCCGACTGGGGCGTCACGCCGCAGGCCCAGAACAGCGGCAGCTCGTCGTCTTTCACCTCGGTCGGGTCGCCGACCCAGGGTTTGCGCAGGTCCTCGATGCCGAGCAGCTCCGGCTTGCCGATGTGCACCGGCGCGCCGTGCACGCTCGGGAAGCGCGAGGTGATCTGCACCGCGCGGATTGCGTCGGCCGGGGTGAACGGGCGCATCGAGACCACCATGCCGCCGCGGAACGGCCCGGCGGGCGCGGTTTCGAGACTGGTCAGGTACATCGGCACGCCCTTGCCCTGGGCGATGTGGCGCAGCGGCACGCCGGCGTCGAGCAGCGCTTCCTCGAACGAGAACGAGCAGCCCAGTACGAACGCCACCATGTCGGCGCGCCACAGCTCGCGGATGTCGGGAACGTCCTCGACGTACTCGCCGTCGCGGAACACGCGGTAGCTCGGCACGTCGGTGCGGATGTCGAGATCCTCGGCCAGCGCCGGCAGGCGCGGGTCGCCCGGGTCCGAGGCCGCCAGTAGCGGGCAGGGCTTGGGGTTCCTCTGGCAATAGACGAAGAAGTCGTCCGCGTACTCGCGCGGCAGGATGCAGACGTTGCCCTGCACGTAGCCGGGTGCGAGCCCGGCGGTCTGGGCGGCGTGAGCGCCGGCGCGGGTCGCGCGCCGCGCGGCGCGCGGGTCGGCGCGGTCGAACTGCTCGGCGTGGGCGGCTTGGGCGATGGCCATGGAACGATAATCCGCTGCCTTGGCGAACGCGTCAACCGGCGCTGTTGACGCTTCTCGTGCGGGCGTTCTAAGCTGCTGCGCGAATTCAAACCGGAGGGGGAAAATGAAATCGATCGCATCCTGGGCGCCCGCGCTCGCCGCCGCGGCGCTGCTCGCCGGGCCGGCGCTCGGCGCCGACCTGCCGAAGACCAACGTCAAGGTCATCGGCTACTTCAGCAACCTGGCGCAGACCAAGCGCGTCGAGAAACCGTTCTGGACCGAGAAGATCGAGAAGGACTCGGGCGGCGCGATCACCGCGGACTACAACAACATGGACGTGCTGGGAGTGAACGACTTCCAGATCCTGCACATGACCCAGCTCGGGGTGACCGACTTCGCCGCCTCCGACATCAGCAAGATGGCGGGCGAGGACCCGGTGTTCGAGGGCTGCGACCTGGCCGGCATCACCAACGACATCAACACCGCGCGCAAGGCCTGCGAGGTGTGGAAGCCGGTGATGGCCGAGCACATGAAGGACAAGTTCAAGACCGGGCTGATGCTGCTCCATCCGAACCCGCCGATCGTGTTCTGGTGCCGCGACAAGATCTCGGGCCTGTCCGACCTGAAGGGCAAGAAAGTGCGCGTGTTCAACAAGACCCAGACCGACTTCGTCAGCGCGGTGGGCGCCGAAACGGTAACCATGCCGTTCCCGGAGGTCGTGCCCGCGCTGCAGCGCGGCGTGGTCGACTGCGCGCTGACCGGGACGCTGTCCGGCAACACCGCCGGCTGGCCCGAGGTGTCGCAGTACCTGTTCCCGCTCGCGGTGGGCTGGTCG
>JADEYI010000393.1_pt1 | contig 64022 bp, 45 predicted proteins | sample 8542331 | NCBI WGS metagenome assembly JADEYI01 (sample SAMN16510988, study PRJNA670497) | mine drainage metagenome | isolation source: biofilm near Copperflume 1 | place: Germany: Marsberg coppermine Kilianstollen | collected 2018-02 | reverse complement strand
TAGGGGTTGTTACATACGAATAGATGGAGTCGTAAAACCCTGATGCGTGAGGGAAGACCTGAGCATTGATGTTATTGCCGTTGTATTTGTTGGCGGCTGCCTGCCCTACATGTTGGACTGCATCTATTCGAGGCGCCACGGTATCTGGATAGAAGCACGGCTGGGTAGTTGAGCCGCAATACGGCTGTGACATATCGGGCGGGTATGGGGCATTAGTGATATTCATGACCAGCCGCTCAATATAAGTGTAAAAAGTTTGGGTGCTGGGTACGTCATAAAATGTCTGGCGACCACTTTGGGGCGTGTTATTATATCCGGCAGCATTGGAAGTAATCTTAGACATCTGGCCACGTGTAAGGGGGTTGTTGGGGAGGAAGCAAGGTGATCCCACTCCATTGTTGGTACAGGTAGTGCCCGTATAGCCGTTAAACCAGCCTTGTATATAAACGGCTTCGATAAAGTAGTAGAAAGTTGATGCCCATGGTACATCGGTGAAGTCCTGGCGGCAACCGGGGGGTGTACATGAATAGGACACGCCAAATGAAAGTGCCACGATCTTGCTGAATTGTCCCCGTGTTACGTTATTGTCTGGGAGAAAACAAGGTGATCCCACTCCATTGTTGGTACAGGTAGTGCCCGTATAGCCGCTGACCCAGCCGTTGTTTTGCATGTATGTCAGCTGGTAGCAAGCATAATAATTCGTCGATATGTCCTGAAAACCGGCGCATGGCCCTTCGATGGTGTCGGGCTGGTTTGGCTTTGCGGCAGCACTGCTGCCATGGTCTGCAGGCGATAGAGTACCAGCATACATAGCACTAACCAGAGGGGTGCTGGACATAAAAGCAGTGCTCAATATAAGCAAGAATATCTCTGTCCAGCGAACGAAAGGCCATTTAGCTTTCACTTGGCGCTCCCCTTTCATAGGCCCATTTGTGTGACGACTTCAAGGCTCGAATCGTTCCCGAAGAGGAACAGAAAATGTGCCCATTGAACAGCCTGTATTGCTTGCACGGCACCATAAGCTGTCCTCGGGACTATCGCGGATAGGCGTATCATATATCTGTTTACCATGCTCGTCAAGTCTAATATGCAAGACTTCACAGAAATAACGAAGCTATCGCCTTTCACAATAGATGGTGTGCCTATTGGCCGAAGAATGGTCTAAGGCTGCGGGCGGTCGGCCGCCTGCCAGGCATAAGGTTGTGGTTAGAAGAACAAGCAGTTCTGCCGTGCTTCAACGCCTCTCCCACAACAAATTAGTATAGGGTCTCCTGATTAGGAGCACGATATCGAAGGGCCAAGGCGACAGGCAGACTCTTGCTCGTGCAATCCGCCACAGCGTTGTCCAAAACTTGAGTCCTGTGTTATCAAGATACTTTGCCCCTGGTGACAGCTTCGCTCATTTTACCCCTATTAAGTGAATTGCTTGGCGAGGTAGTTGACCAGGATATAGGGGCTTTCTGGCAACGGGTCAAGACCAACTTGCAGGCCGGGCGTGTGCGACTTGTCTTTGTCGCTGACGTGATCCCCTCTGAACTGCAACGCGTGGTGGAGTTCCTGAACCAGCAAATGGACCCGGCGCAGGTACTGGCAGTGGAGATCCGGCAGTACGTCGGGCAAGGCCTCAAGACACTGGTGCCCCGTGTCATCGGGCTGACTTCTGAAGCCGAGCAGAAGAAGAGCGCGGGTGGGTCGTCATCGGCCACCGAAATGCAATGGGACGAATCCAGATTTTTCCAAGACCTTACAAAGCGTAGCGGCGCGGATGTCGCCGACGTAGCTCGGTCAATCCTAGCGTGGTCGGACAAGCATGGGCTGCGCTTATCGTGGGGCAAGGGCAAGAAAGATGGATCGTTCTCCCCTATGCTGGACCACGCCGTCAGGAACTGCTGGACGGTGGCTGTTTGGACCTACGGATCAGTCGAAATGCAATTCCAGCATATGAGGGTGGGTCCGCCCTTCGACGAGGAAGAGCTACGCCTGGCTCTCCAGGAGCGCCTGAACAGAATACAGGGTATCAGTATACAAGCTGACTCGCTAACTAAGCGCCCCAATATTCCCCTCGCCAACCTGGTGGACACCTCCAATCTTCAGCAGTTCCTGGAAGCTCTAGACTGGGTCGTAGAGCAGTACAGATCATCTTGAGGCAGCATATGTATATCTGTTCTGCATATAGGTAACGAGAATGACCCTTCTCGGAACTTATATGCGCGAAAACCTCTTACCACCTTGCCTCCCCACTGGGCATAATCCCCCGTCTCTGCGTATCTTATGCTACACTTTGCGCAGATAAGAGATAGGAGGCTCACGAAATGTGTGCCACTGATGGAGAAGATAACTTGCCCGACGCGCCGAGCGCTCATCCTCTCGCCCAACAAACGACCAACCAGGCAACTGACCGAAGCCTTGTACTACATGGACAAGTGATGGCCGATCGACACCCGGCAGCGGTTTACCTGGCGCGGCTCGCTCCCGGCTCAAGGCGCACAATAGGCGAGTCTCTGAACACCGTAGCAGCCCTCCTGACCAATTATCGCTGCGATATGCAAACTCTCGACTGGAGTGCTCTACGCTACCAGCACACCGCAGCTATACGCGCCCTCCTTGCCGAGCTATATGCCCCAGCCACCGCCAACAAGGTGCTCGCCGCACTGCGCGGCGTGATGCGCGAGGCATGGAGGCTTGGGCAAATGAGCGCTGAGGAGTTCCATCGCGCTGCCGATTTGCCTGCCATACGCGGCACTACTGAGCCGCGTGGCCGCGCCCTCGCCCCCGAAGAACTAACTGCCCTCTTCGCATTGTGCGCTCAAGACGATACTTCATCAGGCAGGCGTGACGCCGCCCTGCTCGCTGTGCTCTACAACTGCGGACTCCGCCGGAGTGAAGTAGTGGCGCTCGACGCCGCAGATTACGACCCTGAGACGGGAGCCGTCAAGGTGCGCTCCGGCAAAGGAAATAAGGCTCGTACAACCTATGCCGCCGACGAGACCGGCGCCGCTATCAATAGCTGGCTGGCGGTGAGGGGTTCGGGCCCGGGCCCCCTGTTCTGCCCTGTGAATAAATCAGGCAAGATTACCCTTCGCCGTATCAGCGACCAGGCGGTTAGAAAGATTTTGCGCAAGCGCGCTTTGCAGGGCGGCATAGCTCCATTCTCCCCGCATGACCTGCGTCGCACCATGATTGGCGACTTGCTGGACGCGGGCGCAGACATCTCCACTGTGCAGCGACTTGCAGGCCACGCTAACGTAACCACAACAGCACGCTATGACAGGCGTGGAGAGGTCGCCAAGCGAAAGGCTGCTAGCCTGCTCAAAGTACCTTATAAGCCACCACCCTCAGGTACAGAGAAAGACAACTCCTCTAGCTAACCCGTAGAGCAACTGCGCCCTCAGGTCCAAGCCTTCACATAAGCGCGGCACATGCTATAATATGCTGCTAAACTCTTATAATCTATTTTCCGATGGGAGAAACCAAATGGGATTCGACCAGTATCATGAGCCGCCGAGCGAACTGCCGGAGAAAACACGCACCTTTGCCCGAATGATGCTATCGCTCATCGAGGAAGCACAGGCCATTGATTGGTATGAGCAGCGCCTGGCTGTAGAGAAGGACACGCAAGCCAAAGCCATCATGCGTAACGCGCAGGGTGAAGAGTTCAAACACTTCGGGATGGACCTTGAGTTTCTTCTGCGCCAGAAACCGAAGTGGCGCACTACCCTTCAGGATATACTCTTTAAGCAAGGTAATATCGTAGAGCACGGTGAAGAGGCCGAAAAGGACGCGGGCTGAAGCAAAGCAACTCTGTGCTAGCCTTCAGGGCAGCGGTAATTATAAAAGCGATGCTCAGGGAAACAGATGATCGTTAGACGACTTAATGAGTGCGACGAGTTCTTGGCTGGTGATCACACTCACCTTCAAGAGTTGTTGCACCCTGCCAAAGACGCCGTAAAAGCCACCTACAGCCTGGCGCATGCTGTTGTTCGCCCAGGCGAAAGCTCCTTACCTCACAGGCTCTCCACCTCTGAGCTTTACTACATACTGGCAGGCGAGGGGCTAATGCGGGTGGATACAGAGGAGCAAAGCGTTGGCGCCTCCACGATAGTATATATACCACCGGGCGCGGTTCAGTCTATCGCCAACACCGGGCGTGCAGACCTCGCCTTCTTGTGTATAGTAGAGCCTGCATGGCAAGCTCCCGATGAGGAGGTCTTGTAGCCGCAGAACGGAGCGGCAAATATCCATGTCTTTCTCAGCAGATAACAACGCGATAGACGTTCAGGCGTGTGCCAGCAGGTCCGTGCACATCACGCGCAGGGTTGGCAGCCGCGCGAGTGCGGAAGTTGATAGCCTCACAGTTGAAGAACCGCTACAAATTCGGCTTGCAGGTGAAGATGTAGCCATTACTATGCGCACGCCTTGCGACGACCTGGAGCTCGCAGCAGGCTTTCTCTTTACAGAAGGCATCATTGCGGGTAAAAACCAGATCGAGCAAATCGGATACTGTGCGCAGGAAGGCGGTTTACCAGATCACAACGTTGTCAATGTTCTGCCTGCGGACCGAAGCCTGCTCGCCCCACAAACCTGGGGGCGCAATTTCGTTTCCTCCTCAAGCTGCGGCCTCTGCGGCAAGACAAGCATTGCGCAGGTAAGGGCGCGTACGTCTCGTACGTCTTCCCTGCTCGATGCAAACCATGTGCGCCTCGGCACGCTTTACTCCCTGGAAGCCAAATTGCGAAATGCTCAGAGAGCTTTCGCCCAAACCGGAGGCATACATGCCGCTGCGCTCTTTAGTCTTGAGGGCGACCTGATCGTGCTGCGAGAAGACGTGGGCAGGCACAACGCTGTAGACAAAGTAGTTGGCTACGCCCTCTTTCACGATCTGCTTCCACTTGCGGAACATATACTGCTCGTAAGTAGCCGCGCCTCATTCGAGATTGTGCAAAAGGCCGCGACTGCGGGAATCACCACTATAGCTGCGCTATCCGCTCCTTCCAGTCTCGCGGTCGAACTCGCGGCGGAGATAGGCATGACGCTAGTGGCTTTCCTGCGTGGCAATCGCTGTAATGTCTACACACGAGGTGAACGCATAGTCGAGTAACAAGTCGAAGCCCTACAGCTTTTTGGCATCCAACACCTGAATGGGAGGTGCGCCAATGACCCACAAGAAACGCCCTGAACGATCAAGCCTTTTCTGGCGGTTAGGAAATAGCCCCCAGCCCTTCAGCGCGATCTCAGTCGCCAAGCACTCGCGGATCCGTAATGCAGTCGCGGTGGACGGTGTATGCCCTTACTGCGCTGTGGGCTGCGCACAGAAAATCTACATCAAGGGCGGGCAAATAGTTGACATAGAGGGTGATTCGCGCAGCCCGATAAACGAAGGTACCCTATGCCCTAAGGGCTCCAATACCTTTCAGTTGACCGTAAACCCCCACCGGCAGCAGCAGGTGCTTTACCGCGCTCCGTACAGCGACCACTGGGAACAAAAGCCCCTTGGCTGGGCAATGGAGAGGATAGCGCAGCTTACCAAGCAGACGCGAGATGCCCATTTTGTAGAGCGAGACGAAGATGGAGACCTTATCAACCACACCACCGCAATTGCCCACCTTGGCGGCGCAACCCTCGACAACGAGGAAAACTATCTTATCAAGAAGCTCTTCAATACTCTCGGGATAGTGGCGATTGAGAACCAGGCGCGCATATGACATAGCGCATCGGTGCCCAGTTTGAGCGCCACTTTCGGACGCGGAGCCGCCACAACCTTCCAGGAGGATTTGCAGAACAGCGACTGCGTGTTAATCATGGGCTCGAATATGGCGGAAGCCCACCCTGTCGGCTTCCGCTTTGTCATGAAAGCACGAGAGCGTGGAGCCAAAGTAATACATGTAGACCCTCACTTTAGCCGCACTTCGGCCTGCGCCACCTCATATGTGCCTCTGCGTACAGGTACAGATATAGTATTTCTGGGCGGCATAATTAACCAGGTGCTACAGCAAGAGCGGTGGTTCAAGGAATATGTACTGCCTTATACAAATGCCACTACCATTATCAACGAGGACTACGTTGATGCCGAGAACAACGAAGGCATATTCTCGGGCTATAATGCCGACAGCAAGAGTTACGACATATCAAAGGCTAACTGGAATTACGCCGGGCAGCCCGTTCCTCCTGCTTCGTCCACGCCCCCTGAGACAACTGGCGAGTCGTGGAGCCAGACCCTCGACGCGGTAAGAAAAGGCGACCCTGAAAGGGACCCCACTTTACAGCACCCCAACTGTGTGCTCAACATACTGCGCAGGCACTACGCGCGTTACACACCGAAAATGGTGGCTGACACCTGTGGCTGCACAGAGCAACAGTTCCTCGAGGTTGCTGAGCAGATGATGAGCAACTCTGGGCGCGAGAAAACGGGCGCGATTCTTTACGCAGTCGGTTGGACGCAACACTCTACCGGTGTGCAGATCATACGTACTGCGGCGATACTTCAGCTGCTCCTGGGAAACGTGGGTCGTCCAGGCGGCGGGGTGATGGCGATGCGCGGCCACGCCAGTATCCAGGGTTCGACTGATATACCCACGCTATACAACCTCCTGCCGGGCTATATCCCGCAGCCTGCCAGGTCACGCGATAGTGAAACGTTGAAAGATTACTTTGCCCAGGAGAGCATACAGCGCGGCTACTGGGTAAACTTCCCCAGCTTCATGGTCAGCTTGTTGAAGGCGTGGTTTGGCGAGGCCGCCACCCCGGAGAACGACTACGGCTTCAGATGGATACCACGTATCACAGAAGACCACTCGCAGCTGCCTACATTTATAAAGATGGCGGAAGGCAAGGTGCGCGGCCTCTTCCTTATGGGGCAAAACCCCGCGGCAGGTGCGCCAAACGCCCGGCTAAATCGCGAGGCGTTGCGCAAGCTCGATTGGCTCGTTGTGCGCGACTTCTTCCTCCTTGAGAGCGCCACCTTCTGGAAGGAAGGGCCGGATAAGCCCGACCCAGCGGCTATCGGCACCGAGATATTTTTCATGCCCGCAGCCTCAGGCGCGGAAAAGTCGGGTACGCTGACCAACACGCAACGTCTCCTCCAATGGCACACCAAAGCAGTTGACCCGCCGGGCGACTGCCGCTCCGACCTCTGGTTTATCTGGAACCTGGGACGACGCATGAAAGAGCTTTACGCGCAGAGCAAAGCCGAGCGCGACACGGGTATACAGAGCTTGACATGGAATTATGAGCAGGACACCCCGGAAATCCTTCCTGACGGCACACCTGGGCGCATCGAGGATGAACCCGATGCGGAAAAAGTGCTCATGGAAATAAACGGCTACTCTGTAGCAGATGGCAGTCAGCTGCCAGGCTTCGAGGCGCTCAGAGACGACGGCAGCACTGCCTGCGGCTGCTGGATCTACTGCGGTGTCTATCCTGAGAAGGGGCGCAACCGAGCAGCCGACCGCGTTGCGGACCTGTCGCAGAGGGTCAATCTCAACTGGGGCTGGGCATGGCCCGCGAACAGGCGCATGATGTATAACCGCGCCAGCGCCGACCCCCAAGGCAATCCCTGGAGTGAACGCAAGAAGTACATATGGTGGGACAAGGAGCAGCAAAAGTGGATGGGCCTTGACATACCCGACTTCCCCCTGGATAAAGCACCTGACTATCGTGGTAAAGCAGATGACATGGGCATGGCCTATATAGACGGCGACTCGCCTTTTATTATGCACTCGGACGGCAAAGGCTGGCTCTTCTCGCCTGGCAGCATCAAGGACGGCCCACTGCCTACGCATTACGAGCCTATAGAGTCGCCGATAGACAACCCCCTTTACAAGCAGCGCATTAACCCGCAGGTGAAGATACCGGAGTTGCCGCTCAACCCTGTAGCCCCAGCCAAAGACCCCGACTACCCTGTGGTTGCCACTACTTACCGCCTCACAGAGCATTATCTGAGCGGCGGTATGAGCCGCTTTGATAGCTGGCTAAACGAGCTGCAACCTGCTATGTTCGTCGAGATGAGCCCTGAGCTTGCCTCCGAGCGCGGCATCGAGCACGGCGATTGGGTTGTGGTCAGCAGCCCGCGTGGAGCCATCGAGGGGCGCGCAATGGTCACACCCCGCCTGCAAGTACTGACAATTGCAGGTAAGCCGGTTCACCAGATTGGCTTGCCTATACACTTCGGCTACAGTGGCGAGGTGACGGGCAGCGCGGCAAATGAGCTAATACCTATCGTGATGGACCCAAACGTCAGTATGCATGAAGGCAAGAGCCTGATGTGCCAGGTACGCAAGGGCAGGCTTACGCAGCATTCAGATAAGCCCTCGGTTGATGTGGCCCCGCGTGCCCGCAACGAGCCAATGCCCGACACGCCTCACCAGGCGCAGCCCGAAGGGAGATCAGCATGACCGGAGATGTAGAGCCAGGTTTGATAGAGGGTATGAAGCGCGTCGAGCCTCCTCCTGCCCACGCACCTATGGGCTTCTTTACCGACTCTACCCTCTGTATAGGCTGCAAGGCGTGTGAAGTAGCCTGTAAACAGTGGAACGGTCTCCCCGCTGATGGCATGGAGTGGAGTGGCCAGAGCTACGATAACACGAAGCAGTTGTCAGCAACCACATGGAGGCACGTCACCTTCACCGAACAGGCGCTCCCAAAAGGCGGAGTACGCTGGCTCTTCAACAGCGATGTCTGCAAGCACTGCACCGCCGCGCCGTGCCAGGAGGTCTGCCCCACAGGCGCGCTCATACGCAACGAGTTCGACGATGTGTACGTACAACAAGACATTTGCAACGGCTGCGGCTACTGCGTAGCAGCCTGCCCTTTCGGAGTGCTTGGCAGGAGCGAGGCGGATGGCGCGGCGCACAAATGCACCCTTTGCTACGACCGCCAGAAAGATGGTATCGAACCAGCCTGCGCCAAAGCTTGCCCTACCGACTCCATACTCTTTGGACCTGTGGAAGAGCTTCGTGCGCGGGCACGCGAGCGTCTCGACAGGGTGCGGGCAAGCGGTCAGGAGCAGGCATACCTCTACGGGGCTGATGACGCCGGGGACTACAAGAGGCTGAATGCCTTCTTCCTGCTGACCGAGGAGCCTGCCGCTTATAACTTGCCCGAAGCGCCTCACCGCCCTATGGCTACAATGAGGCAAAAATACCTGTGGAGCGCAGCTATAGGCGTTGGCCTGAGCCTGGCGACTGCGCTGATCCTCGACAAGAGCACGAAGCGTTAGCGCAAAATAGGGGTATAACTTCTATGGGGAGCGAAATTGAGCCGCATGGCAAAAGAAGGGGCGCGCCGGGCGGGTTGCGCCTGGGAGCGGCGCATCTCCGGGCGAGAGATGCCTATCGCGACGTGCCGATCCTCAAGCAACCCACCTGGAACCACGAGGTGGCAGCGTACTTCTTCTTCGGTGGCGTGTCAGCGGGCTCTGCCCTTCTGGGGTCTATTGCCTTGCTGGTTGACGGAGAGGGCTACAAGGACCTGGCGCGTGTTGCGCATTATGTTTCTTTTGCCACCCTGCTGCCGTGTCCCTTCTTGCTTATAGACGATCTTGGCATCCCGCGCCGCTTTCACCATATGTTGCGCATTTTCAAGCCCTCGTCGCCTATGAACCTCGGCTCGTGGGCGCTCACTGCGCACGGTATGGGTGCAATGGTCACGATACTCTGCATGCTAGCTCGCGACGGCAAATTGCCCATCTTCGGCGCGGCGCTAAGGCTCCTTCCTGAGCGCCTGCTTGCTCTTCTCGGCATACCCAGCGCCTTCACTCTTGCGGGCTACACAGGCGTGCTCCTCGGAACTACCAGCGTCCCCGTTTGGTTTTCCAGCCCTCTCCTCGGCGCTCTCTTCATGGCGAGCGCAATGGGTACGGGCGTGGCTGCTGTTGAAGTTGTAACTACCCTCTCCGGCAAAGGCGCACGCGACGGCAAAGCCCTCTCCTTGATCGAACTTACCTGCGAGGGCGCAGTGGTGATGCTGCTGGGTAGCTTTCTTGCCACTTCGGGAGCCGCCGCACGCCCTCTGCGTGAGGGTTGGACCGGTAAGCTGGTCATAACGTCTGTTGCATCTACTGTTACTGCCCTGCTTGGCTCCGCAATCGCCGCGTTTAACAGTGGCCGGAGGTCTAAGGTGACAAGGGTTGGCGCTTCTACAGCCGCATTGGTTGGTGGCGCGATACTTCGATGGGCTGTGGTCGGTGCCGGTAAGGCGTCGGTGGCCGATCGCGAGGGCACTCTTGAGGCTATGGGTCGCTCATCGAGGTCGCCTGGTTGGGGTGTGGGTTATAGCTAAAGGGATATGTAGTGTGCTTGTTCGCAAATCTCGTGCACTAGCTCCTCACATAGCGATTCGGCGGTACACATTATGCTGACTCGGTAGTGGAGTGAGATATTAGGTGTTTTCTCACCCTATCAAACGCAGAACACATTAATTAGGAGGACGATAAAAATGGCTTTTCAAGTACCGGCTCTACCATATGATTACAACGCGCTGGAGCCATATATAGATGAAGAAACGATGCACCTGCACCACGACAAGCACCATGCGGCCTATGTAAATAACCTGAATGCCGCCCTGGAAAAGCACCCTGAGTTGCAGAGTAAGAGCGCCGAAGACTTGCTCAAGGAGCTGAACAGCGTCCCTGAGGATATACGTACAGCAGTACGCAACAACGGCGGCGGGCACGTCAACCATTCAATGTTCTGGCAAATTATGGGGCCTGGGGGTGGTGGCGAGCCCTCCGGCGCTATTGCCAACGCGATCACTCAGGCATTCGGCAGCTTTCAGGCGTTGCAGCAGCAGTTCAACGATGCCGGAGCAAAACGCTTCGGCAGCGGCTGGGCATGGCTTGTGCGCGGCCGCGATGGCAAGCTGCAGGTGATCAGCACAGCTAATCAAGACAGCCCGCTCTCCGATGGTCAATACCCGATTCTGGGCAACGACGTATGGGAGCACGCTTATTATCTGAAATATCAGAACCGCCGGCCTGAATACCTCAGCGCCTGGTGGAATGTTGTTAACTGGGCTGAGATAAACAAGAGGTTTGAGCAGCCCACCAGGTAACAGCTTTGAGGGCTGAACAATCAGGGGTAAGGACTGAGTGGCCTGTGCGTACTCAGTCCTTACCCCTGATTGTTTGCAAATTGCCCGGCTTTCTGGCCTGAGCGCGATAGACAGAGTAGCCTCCCGTTTCACCCACTTTTTCGAGGCTGTATTGAGTGCGCAGCCGGAGCCATCGCGCCGCGACAGGGGTGCCCGCCCATTGGGTCGCAAGGCTTTCCTCAGGGACCACGAAGACCCTAACCTGGGTGCTAGCAAGAAAGTTCGCGATAGCCACCTCGTCGTTGTCGTATATATCAATTACCTGCCACTGGGTGTAGTGATAAAGCGCTGCGCTCAAGCCAAATGCCGCGATGCGAGGCTGTTGGTCTCCTGACGACGCCTGGCGCACAAGCTCCACTGTGTTAAGTTCCGCTGCCTTTGCTGTGGCTTGTGCCGCGACAAGCGAGCGAGATGATGACCCCCCTTGCACCAGTCCGGCGCTGAATAAGAACGCCACAAGCGCCACCGAAAGCGCCCTTACATGGAAGCTCTGCGCGCCGAGCTTGCTCCCCAGCAAGCTGTAGCATAACCTCGCCACGCCCACCCCCACGAGCAAAGCAACCGGCGGCAAGTAGAAAAGGACGAACCGTTGGGCCTGGTAAGGCGTACCACTGAAGAAAATGACCGGCAAAAGCCACCAGGTGGTCAGAAGTGCGACCACTTCAGCGCAAGCCTGCCGCAGTAGATACCGGACCCCAACCAGCAGAAAGGGCAAATAAAAGGGGGAGAGAAAGCCGGCGCCTACATTCCATAGAGGCTGAAGCGCATAGAAGGCAAGCATAGGCTGGTCGAACACCGAGAGCCCGTCTGCGCCCGTTTGCGGATGGGTGCTGAAGAAGTTCGCAATGTCCCAGCCGGAGAGTGGATTGGCGTTTCCCCCACCAAAGCCTTGCCCAATAACGTAATACAACTGGGGTGCAAGCGCCACGCACAAGCCCAGAGCTGACGCAAGGAGCAGCGTCGGAGTGATCCCAGGCTTCTCCATAATGTGTTGTCTGCGTAACCAGAAAAGTGCGTAAAGGAGGAGAGGCAAGGCGAGCAGTATCGAAGCGTAACGCAGTAGCACAGCCATTCCGAGCGCAAAGCCTCCAAGCAACGCCCAGCGCCATCTCGACTTCGACACGGCGTCTCGGTTGGAGTGTGGTAAAGCACGTACAAGGGCGAGAACGGAGAGCAAGCTCCAGAAGAGTGAGGGCACATCCGACATGAGCGCGAGCGACGTCCGGCCAAATATCCCGGTGAAGAGCACCACCAGGCCTGAGACTAACCCGGCCAACGTCTTTTGAGGGGCGTTCGCCAGAGGTAGCACACTTGTGGCAAGGAGGAAAACCAGCGCGGGCACAACACCTGCCATGATGAGCGTCATGAGCCGTCCACCCACGGGACTTTCCCCGCTGAGCAGGAAACCTGCTATCACCTGCAAGTGGTACCCGACGGGCCAGTGATAAAGCCCAAGGCCCGCGAACGGCCACGAAGGGACCGATGCGCCGCTCATTTTGCGCCAGATCTCCACCGCCTGGTAATAATACGCGTAGCTATCCTGACCGTAGAGGCCGTCGAAGGGAAATCGCATCAGGAGATAGAGAAACCACAAGGTCGAAGATAGCAAGAGCAAGAGGGCGGGATATACCATACTGGACCTGGACGTGGTCATTCTTACGATACGCCTGAGAGCAGAGGCGACAGCTCCAGGTCCAGGCATCGCACTCATTTACCGGACCCACTCGGCGATTCTGTGGCCGCATCAAAGAGATAAAGGTCGGCAAGTGGGTAGCTGCTGTGCTCAATGAGCCGGTGTTCAACTGATATCTGGCTGATCAGCCTCCCAGCCGGATCAACAAAGGGAAGATAAAGGAGCCAGACGCGGCGGCTGTCTATCGTTTGCTGTTGCAGCGCACCTTCTTGCAACGTGACCCAGTCGGGCTGTCGTGGGGGCAAAAGGGGATAGCCGTCTCGGATGTCCCAACTCTGGGGCAAACCGGCGGCTGGCCCGTCATAGTACTGGGCGGCGAACCACACCAGCATTGGCTGATTAGCGAGCACTATGTCACCCTTCTGCACCTTTGCTGTTAACTGCGCCCCGATCTCGCGAAGTCCGTCACGCCCATGCACAGGATTCACGTAGAACTGGCGCAGGCCTGCCAGTTGAATCAGGAGCCAGGCTGCTACGCCTCCCAGAGGCAGCAGCACGCTCCCCATCTGGCTGCGTTTCAACAGATGCGTCCAGTATAGCGCACCAAAAGAACGAATCACCGAGGCTAAGACGACAAGAGCGCAAGGCAGAATCAAAGCCATGAAGCGCGGTTGGTATAGCCACTCGCCTGTGAAAGCAGAGAAGGCAATTATGAACAGGATGAAGCCACCCGTTATCCAGACCAGCAGCCCCAATACCGCGCGCTCTATTCCCGCGGCGCGAATCAGGCTGACAGCAGAGAGAAGCAGCGCCACAACTGTAGTGCCAACGAGCATCCAGGCGGGCCACTGGCGCGACGCGCTTGCCGACACGAGCAGGTTAAGAAATGCATCGTAAAGCTCGGCAAGCCCCGCGCGATACTGTAGCTGCGCCATTTCGCCCCAGCGCTCAACAAAACGAACGCTTATGGCAATCGCCCATGGCAGCCAAAGGAGGTAGATCAAAGCGTTCGCCTTGAGCCATCTTCTAATAACACCCGATGCTCTCGGCTCAGAATACCTACTTCTGATGATGGACGTACCGCCAATTGAGAGTAATGCGAGAAGAACAGTGCCCATGTAGTGGGTGTATAGCAGGAGCGTGCCGGTCAATACGTACAGGAATGCGCCACACCCTAACCGAATGAGAGGTAACGAGCAAGCCAGAAGGAGGGTCACCAGCAGCATAGAGAGGGCGTACATGGTAGCTTCCTCTCCCACCTCGACAGCGAGCGGAGCAACAGCCATCAGCATAGATGCGACCACTCCAACCGCAACCCCTGCTACCCTGCTGCCGAGCAGGAAAATTGCGGGTATTGCAAGCGCAGATGGTATTACAGAGAAGAGACGGACAGCTACGTCGCTGTGCCCAAAGAGGAGGATCCACCAGTGCAGGCCAAGCCAATAAATCGGGGCAGAAGGGGGTTGCGCCCACACCACGTGTAGAACGTCAAGCGCCGAGGGCAGCCGCGCTGCATATACCCGCACCGCCTCGTCTCCCCACAGCCCGCGAGTGTCAATCGAGAGGAGCCGTAGTAGAGTTCCGATGAGGGCAATCAGCGACAGAGCCATGCCAATCGGCACGCGGTGTGAGTGCGTAGATAGAGAGCGCCTCCACCAGTAGATCTCGCCAGGCAACTTCTTGTACATTCCAACCGCACCTCGTCAACAGCGCAAGTATAGCCGGCACATCAGTCGCATCACTTAGCACGATAAGTATACGGCCACAGGAAGTGAGATGATTGTGTGCCTCAGTAGCGAAGCGCTCAAGCCACTCAAAGCGCAGCCCACCCTTGTAGGCATATTCCGCCACATTCTCCGGCACGCCGCGCAAATACGGCGGGTTACAAAGAATGGCGTCGAAGCGCTCGCCTTCTACGGCGCTAAAAAGGTCGCCCTCACGAGCCTCAACCTGCTGAGCAAGGTTATACCGCGCTATGTTGCGAACAGCAGATCGCACTGCTGCCTGATTTATGTCAACTGCTACCACCCTGTGAGCGCCTGCCCTGGCTGCTGCTATCGCCAGAATACCGCTGCCCGTACCTATATCAAGAACGTTCGATCCCCGGGACAGGACCTGGGGCTTACCCATGTAAGATGTAAAGAAGGCGCTCGTAAAGTGCACCGCCGGGTCAAAAACACTCCTCAAAACGAGCAGCTGTAGGCCACAGATACGGGTCAGGTGAGCAGATTGCGCTCCTGGAGCGAAACGCCTGTAGCGCCAGGCAAGGCCCATCTTCGCAATTTTGCCTGCTACGCGCCTCCACACAGCGCGCCGTTCGCCTACCCTCCCGCCTTCCCGCAGCCGCCGGGGCCGCAATGGTGAGATGTGCGGTGAGTTGATCGTGGGTCGCCGCTCGACGGTCGTCCCGGCTGTTGCTCGCCAAGGTTGAGAGTTGCGAAGAGTCATCTAAGCCGCAGCCTGCTGTGGCGCAGGAGCAGACTCCTGCATCGCACCCCACAGCCAGTAAACACCAAGCAGGATCGTCTCTGCTGCAATGTTGGCAAGGACTGCTCCCTCGATGCCCCAACTAGAGATCGCAGGGTAGCCCAGCGCTACCCGCACTACCAGGTTCAATGCAAGCCCTCGATTCGCCACACCCTCACGATTCGTGGCGTAAAGGTGGACAGTGGTGATCCTGTTCAGAAGCAAGGGAAGGAGTAATAGTGATAAGAGCCGCAAGGGACCCGCCGCCGCAGCATAGGCAGCGCCAAAGCTTAATCTTACCAGCGCCTCAGCCAGCAGAAGACCACAAAGCGCCAGCGCCAGCGCCACAATTGCAATGGCGCGCAACGCACTGCTGTAAGACTGTTCTGAGCTACTCTGTGATCCAGATGTGCCACGTGCGAATGCAGGCAGCAGCGCGGCCAGGAATGAGTTGGGGGCCAAAGCTAGCAAATCCAGCAACCGAGCCGCCACCGAGTAGACGCCGACCGCCGCCGCTCCACGAAGAGCCTCGATCATGAACAGGTCAACCCTGATGGTAAGCGCGCCCAAAACCCCCCCAAGCGCGAAAGGCAGCGAGCGTAGCGCCAGCATATAAGCTGAGGTCAATAGAAGTCCGAGCGTCCACCGTCTGCTTGCTGATCGAGGAACCGCCGCGCTCTGCGTCCTGTTCGAGGGCGTCAGATGCCTGCGAAAGAAGAAGACGCCCAGAGCGAGTTCGAATAGCTGCACTGTGATAAACCATCCAATCAGGACGGGCACTGACTTGAAAATGACCAACAGCACCAGCACGCCTGCCAGTTGCAGCGAAAGCCCTGCAATATTAATGACCAAGACGCAGTGCATCCTGTCCCAGGCGCGAAACACCGCGCTAAACGAGGAGTTGGCGGCGTTTAATGTGATCAACACCCCTAGTAGTTGTAAAGCAGGCAGAGCTGCGGTAGCCGGGGCAAGCAGGGTAGCAAGGGGAGAGAACGCCAGGAGCAAGGACAAAATAGCCCCCAGCCCGCACTTCGCAACGAGTGAACTCACGAGCAGGTTGAGGCTACGGGAAGGCTGACGGGCAATCTCACCTGTGAGGCTCGTCTCCATACCCGCCTCAACAGCAATCCCGAAGACGAATACCAGGGCCATTATCGTCGCATATTGCCCGAAAGCCTGCACGCCGAGGAGCCGTCCAATTGCCACGGAGGTCAGGAATGCCAACCCCTGCCCGAAGCCATTCGACAGCAGGAGAATAGAGCCACTTTTCATGAATGCCAGATTCATACCGCGACCCTAACCTCAGGCACAGTAGAAGTCCATGCGCGCCTGGCTGAACCACTCTTTATATGCTCATCAGTCCTTATAAGTTCCAGCAAATAGTGATCGCCCAGGCCGCAGAAAGGCCATGCAGACGCAGTCTTATCCTCTATCCTCTCTAAGAATCTAAAGAGGCGGGGGTACAGGGTAATCAGACCGCCCAGATACTGCGGCGGCAGAAGCCAGGGCAGCGCCTGCCTGCTCACAATACGGAAGTAAGGGTAAAATGCTTTTTCGATAGCAGTTATGCGCCAGTAAAAGACATCCACCTGCTCGTCAGGCCATTCACCACGCACGGTCGCACGCGTCGTACCATGCCAGCGCCTGAAGGCCAGGTTGGGCTTTCCCGCCCGCAAGTACCACGCAGTCTCCCAAAGGCAATGAGGGTTGAGGAGCGAAAGTAGAACGGGCCCGCCCGGCCGTACAAGTTGAGCAAGAGCGCGAATAGCCGGCTTTAGAGAAGGTTCGCAGTTCAGAGGTCCAAGACTAGAGTAAGCGCCATCGAAGTATCCCTGACCAAACTCCGATAATAATTCACCCAGCGCTCCGGCAGGAAGTACACGAGTAGCAATCCAGCCTTGCAGATAAGGTAGGGCAGCAGCTTTCTGCTCAACAATTCTGATCATGTCAGGCGCGGCATCGGTGGCGACAACCTGCACTCCGCGCGCAGCCATGTGCAAAGCCTCAGTTCCGGTACCGCAGCCGATCTCCAGCAGACGGTCACCTGGGCTGAATGCCTTATCAAGCGCGGCCAAACTACGCCTGCGCGTCCATCGTGCCACAGGGTTGGCGTTCATGTCGTCATCGTAATGAGGAGCCGATTTGCTGAAGGCGCGCGCTACAAGCGCGTGGTAAGCATCCACATCCGCGGGCGCGGAGGCCGATTCGTTCTTTGAGGTAGCCTCTTCCACAATGCTCAACTAACTTCAAGCTCCCCTGCAAGTTACATCTTGTTGAAGGCGCCAAATAGATGGCATAACAAATCCTTCAAATACATTACGAAAGAGGTTTCACACCTCAGGACAGTCAGACAAGGGGTTTCGCAGCCCGGAGTTTTGGGCAAAACCCCAATCGTCAGGCGTGACAACCCTCTTATTTTGATATAAGTACAAATTACCTATTGCAAAATATAGGATGTTATGTTAAGATGCAAAGCTAGTACCTATTTTTCTACTCCGCTTTGTGCGTGAGACACACAGAGACCCTACCTATCTCAGCCGGAGGGCCCGATGCTGCCTATACGCTACCCCAGCCTGGCGCGCGCCGTACGTATAATATTGCTGGTGACGCTTCTTGCAGGACTTGGTTCCCGCTTTTCACCCCATTTTTTCTCCCCACAACAAGCCACAACTCTACAAGCCGCCAGTGTCAGCAATCTGGCTGCTCTTCAGGTTGCCACGCAGCCAGACCACGCTGCCGGCGTTGAGGGCTGGGTTACAGATCAGGATACGGGGGCAGCGGTGGCGGACGCCATAATAAAGCTCAATGACGCTTTGCAGACACGCGCAAACGCAGAGGGCTACTTCTCCTTCGCTGCGCCGGAGGTGGCGCAGGCTCTCCTGCGCGATGGCACCAGCACGAGGGTACAGCTTTCGGTGAGCGATGCAGGACATACACCGTGGAGTATACAGGACGTTGCCCTATATAATGGCGATACGCTGAGGCTTTATCCCAGGCTCGCATCGAAGGGCAAAGCGCCAACCAGGATAATATCTGCGCTGGCGCGGGCGCGTGCCCAAACAGCGATCTGGAAAGCCAGCATTGACGGAGTAAAGGGTCGCACCGAGGAGCAGTTTGCCTATGCCGTCAACTCGGGGTCAGCCCCACTCACGCCTCCTGCTCAGATTCGCGTCTATCGGACTGCCAGCAACACAGTGGACGTGGTTTCTTTCCGCGACTATGTGAAGCGTACCCTCCCTAACGAGTGGATACCCACCTGGGGCGCCGAGTCTCTCAAGGCAGGCGCAATGGCCGTCAAGAGCTATGCCTGGTTCTGGATAAGCCAGGGGGGAAAGCAGAGCGCGTTGGGAGCCGACGTGAAGGACAACACCGACGACCAGGTTTACGACCCCAATGTTAGCTACGCCAGCACAGATGCCGCAGTTGACGCGACTTTCAATTATGCCCTCACACAAAATGGGGCGATTTTTCAGACGCAATACTGCGCCGGAGAGTACAACGGCGATTCTACGGGCGTGTGCCCGTGGTCTGGGTCTTACATGACGCAGTGGGGTTCCGCGTACTACGCTGACCAGGGCAAATCATGGGGTTGGATACTCCAATTCTATTATCCAGGAGCGGCGATTACGCCGCAGCCCCCAGGCGGCGGCTATGACGGACAGCCGGTGCCAACATCGGTCGCAGCGCCAACTAGAGTGCCCGCTCCGCCATCTGGCACCTTCACAATCGGCCAGGGATCCACCGTACCCCAGCTCTTCCAAAACGCCTATGATCGCAATGGCGGAGCACAGGCACTGGGCAGGCCGGTTGGCCCTGTACGCTGGTGGCTGCCCTATGTCTCGGAGAACAATGTTGTAGCCCAACCGTTCAGTGGCGTCAATGGTCGCGGCAACGTGTGGCTCGTCTACGATGTGCTAAAGAGCACGCTTTATCCGGGCATGAAAGCTTACATCCTCTCGGCAGATATCGGCGCGGCTTACGCCACCCACGATCCGGCTGGGCCGGAATGGGTCGGCGCTCCTACCTCCGATCCTTACAAAGCGGGTCCAGATATGGGGGGGCTGATAAGCCAGGGCTTTACCCAGGGCACGCTGGCTGTGGTGGCGAAAGGCACAACTGTGAATTTCACAGCCTGGCCCGACAAGTACGTAGGCTGGAAAGCCGAATACTTTGGTGGTCAGGTTACCGGCGCAACACCTGTTCGGGACATTCCAGCACAACCCGCTCTGGTGCGTGACGTGCCTGCGCCTGACATGAACTGGGACACCGCCGTGCGCACGCCGCAAGGCTTCGGCCTGGGAACTGAGGAGTGGACGGCGCAATTCACCCGCGATTACCAGCTTGACGCCGGTTCTTACGACCTCGTTCTGAGCGCCGATAGCAGCGTGCGCCTCTGGGTGGATAATCTGTTGGCGGTGAATGGCTGGCAGTGGAGCGGACCTAACAGCGTCACCTATAATACAGACTTCGATGGTGGCGCACACACCATCAGAATACAATTTTACAGCAAAGGCGCGGGAGCGCAGCTAGCATTCAAAGTCACCCCGAAGAATGCTGCGCAACCCACCGCAGTACCCTCAGTACCCTCAGTACAGCCCACGCAAGCTGCCGCGCCACCACAAGCGCTAACCACCGCCTCCGCACGTATCACTGTCCGGTGGCTCGGACGTCAGTCGCCGCCAAGCGACAGTTGGGTGCAGCCGTTGACACTCTACCTCTCTACACCCGGCGACCCAACTATCAAAACAACCGTCCAGGGGCAGACAGACCGCAATGGAGTTGCCTTCTACCAGAACTTACCCATCGGCACCTTTGATGTGCATGTGAAAGGGCTGCACAGCATACAGTCGGCTCGTGCCAATATTACCCTCGCAGCGAACTCCACCGCCGACATAGATATGAAGACGCAAGTGGAGGGCGATGTAAACAAAGATAACTGCGTGGGCGTGAGCGACTTCGCCGTCGTGCAGAGCATGCTTGGCGCTTCAAGGGAGACTCCTGGCTTCAATCCGGCTGCTGACCTCAACAACGACGGCGTGGTCACTATGAGCGACATCAGCTTACTGCGGTCGGGCTTCGACATGTGCGGAGACATCTCGGCAGACAACCAGTTCCAGGCGTTGAGTAGTGACGCAGCCCCGACCCTTGCCCAAACCCTCTCTCCCTGGACCAGCCCTGAGAACCTACAACACAATCTGGCGCTGACTTTGCTGCCGGCAAGCACAAGCGTACGTGTGGGCCAGGTGCTCGATCTAATGGTCGTCGCCGAGGCGGGCACACAACCCATAGATGGCGCGTCGTTCTTGCTCAACTTCGACCCCAAGACCCTCGCGCCTGTGAATAGCAGTGGCACAGGGACACAGAACGTCGAACCGGCATTGTCACTGCCCGCTGTCATGGGCAACTGGATAGACGCCAAAGGCGGGGCGATTGGCTACGCCGCAGGTGTGCTCCAGGGAGACCTACCGCAGGGCCGCATAATCGTTGCTCGTCTATACTTCCGCGTGATTGCCGCTGACCCCTCAGGCAAAACCCAACTCACATTCGGCCCGGCACCGTCACCCTTAACCCAGATAACAAACGGTGGAGTGAACCTGTTGAGCAACGCGACGGGCGCTAGCGTGACGATCCTGCCGTAGTTGGCTTTTCCAACTACGCAGGCGCACCTACCTCCCAGGTTGCCCTATCTGCCCGTAACGCCAGTCGAAGTAGTGGCGGCCAACATTGCCCATTTCCACCTGTACGCCTGGAGGATTATCCGCCACATAGGTGAGCACCCTGCGCTGGAACGCCTGTAGCATCACCCATTTGGGCACACCCGCGATCTTCACATTGGTCCAGTAAGGTTCGGTAATAGGGAAGCCCAGGTCGGTTTGCCAATTGAGTATCTTCGCGTCCGAATAGCTCATCGAGGGCCCGTTGTATACAGGCCCTGACGAGTTCATGAAGTTCCAGAAGACATCAGGAATATTGTGCCCGATGGTTGGCTCGTACTTTGCCAGCTTGACTGTACCGGCCCGCGTCGGATCATCGAGCACTTGCCCGCCTCTATTGAGTACAGCGGTAACTCCCTGCCCGGTGCGGTCGGGGGCACGCCTGTCGTTATTAAGTGAAGCAACGGCAGCCAGTGTGCTGTAGGTGAGCGCGTCAGGGCTGTTGTTATCGCCGGCCACAGGTGCCTGCGACGGGGAGCGCGCCGCCTCAAACTGAGTATCGCCTGTCTGAATGCGTCCACTGATAAGCTCGACGACCAGAAGGCCGTTAGTCACAAAAGAAGGGCTGCCCCGGCTGCCCGATGGGTTGTTGATCTCCATGCGCGCCTTGTCGAAGTATTGCACCGCGCGTGTGCCGTTTACGCCCTGCGCGTACGGCTCGTTGGCCGTTGCGAAGCTCACAGGCCCCCACAGCCAGGCGCGGGAAGCCTTCCCAACAAGCACTGGCCGGTCAGCGCGCTCCCACGTGCGGAGAAAAGCTTCGTCTTCGAAGCCTGTAAGCGGCTGAGGGGATGCGACGGCCACCTGGGCAGGCTTGCCACTTGTGGGGGGCGCGGTAAGAACCGCAGGTCCCGTCTTGCTGTCGAAGGAAGAGAAATATATATCCTGGTCGCCACCGCGCGTATCCGGCCATGCAGCATAAACTCTACTCCCATCGGCGGACGTATCCAGAGAGATATAGTCGCCGATGATCGTGCCCTGGAAACCGACTGCGGGATCACTGAGCGTGCCACTCAGCCGCACATCCCTGGCGAACGTCTTGCCACCGTCGGTGGAGCGAGTATAGTAGGGCGCATATTTCTTGTTGTTGGGGTCGTCGCGCCTGTCAAGCCAGAGTAGATGCAGGGTGCCATCTGAACCAACGGTGAGCGTCGGGAAGAACTGATCGTGGCGGGGGTTTGCAGGATCATCGTTGACGCGCACCGGGTTGTTCCAGCTTCGCCCACCATCGGTGGAAGCGGTTAGTTTCACATCAGAATCGCCTGTGCTGTAATCATTCCATGTGACGTAAAGAGCCCCGCTGCGTGGGTCCACCGCTAACGCAGGCAGCACAAACAGGCGGAAATCACTGCCCGGAAGCTGTGCTGGGGGCCGAGATACAGTCGCTACGCGCGTCACCTGCGGGAAAGTTTGCCCACCGTCTGTCGATTTTGCGAGATAAAGCGCATCGCCGCCCGGCGCGGGAGCCTCCAACCCGGCCTGCGCTTGAGATGAAGCATCACCTGCCGCCCTGTCACCCAGGTCGCTGGCTCCAACTCCACTGTAGTAGAGCACGTATAACTCGCCATTTGGCCCCACCGCGGGAAAGGAACCCTGGGTGTTGCCTTGCTCTTGAAGGCTCACCATTTTGAGCGACGAGAAGGACCTGCCGCCGTCCGTAGAGCGCGAAGTCACGATATCGCCCCGCTCCCTGGTTGGGCTGAGGGTTGTAAAGAGGGTCCAGGTTAGATAGACGTTTCCTCTGGTTGGTGGGTTGTTGCTCCTGTCTACGGTCAGCCACTCTTTATCATTGAAGAGCTTATCGCTGTTTGAAGAGACCAGAACCGGCTTGGTCCAGGTGACACCTTTGTCCTGCGAGCGGCTCACGAATACGCCGCCCACCGTCAGATCGTTCTGGTTGTATCCGAGCACAACGAGGTAAGCGGTGCCCGAAGCGTCAAAGCCGAGCACAGGGTCGCTCTGGTTCGGAAGCTCTGAGGAAATGTCCATGTGCCCGTCGGCCCACGTACGGCCCCCGTCGCTCGAACGATAGTACCAAACTTGCTTTGGTCCGGTTCTCCAGTCCTTAGCGGCGGATAGGACATTGTTGGGGTTGGTTGGGTCTACCGCCAGAGCAGGTTCTTGCTGATCAGCGATAGCGCTCTGATTAGCGCGCACTTCGCTGACATCGCCAGGCGCTTGCAAATAGCGGCTAGCCACATTGCCGAATCCTACTATCGCAAGGCAAATCAGCAGGGAAGCACCAAGGGCGAAAAGCACTGCTGAAGGAGCGCGAAGGGTACCACTCTTGCCGGTCGAGAGCATGCTATTAGTGTAGAAGAGATGCATCTCCTGTGTCAAGCCTCGTCGGGGGAGAGCGCAGGCTCAGGGTGAACTGTCACACGGTAGATGCCGGGCACCGCCGCCCGTACCGCTTTCTCCACCTCAGCTGTACGGGCGTGCGCCACCGAGATGGGCAGGTCGGCAGGCATGTAACAATGCAGTGTCACCACGTACCCCTCGTCCGACCACAGCACCTCGATGTCATGAACGCCGCGCCCGGCCTGTCCCCGCGCGGCAACATTCACCTGTCTCTTGATCTCCTCTTCCCGGCTGTATTCAGCAACTTTATGAACGTCCTCATGACGCGGCTCTATATGTACCTGAACATCGTGAACACCAGCTATGTCCCGGCGCAGTTCAGCCTCAAGATGATCCGCCTCCTGGTGCGCCGAGAGTAACGTCATCGTGGAGGGCACCTCCATGTGCATATCCAGGCGAAGACCGTGAGGCGTCGCGAAGGCGCGTACATGATGTACTCCCAGGCCGAGCCGTGCCGCTGTCACGATAACTGCCTCCACAGCGCTCTCACTCTCAGGCGCGATGGGTATAGTGTGGACCACTACATCGGCGCGCGGCAATACTTCCTGCACATGCGACACGACTTCATTCGAGACCTGTCGTGAGCGCTCCAGAGAGAGACCACGAGGCACGGCTATAGAGACATCGGCGTAGGGTTGGTCACCAACAAAGCGGACGCGAGCAGAAGGCTCTCCGAGCGTTTCGGCGGTCTTACCCGCCGCCGCGACCACATCGGAGACAAGCGTCGGCGGCACGTGGTCTGTCAGCGCGTTGACCGCCCGCAAAGCCAGGCGTGCTGCCACAACAAGAATGATCAAAGCAACCAACGCGCCTGCGGCAGCGTCTGCCGCCACTAGCCAGGGAGTGGGCCAACCGAGCCCCAGGCCCACTGCCACAATTAGCAGGGCAACCAGCACAGTAGCCGAGCTATACAGGTCCGTGGTGAAGTGGGCAGCGTCTGCCTCTAATGCCGCGCTACCATGCTCTTCGGCGACGCGATTGAGATAGCGCGAGCGGGTAAAGTCAACAATCATGGAGAGGATGAGCACAGCGAAGCCAAGCCAGTTGGCGCTTGGCACTTCGCCACGCCCGAAGACGCGCAGAAATGCCTCGCGCAGGATTCCGAGGGCAGTCAGCGACAGCAGAACAACGGCAAAGAGGGCAGCAAGACTCTCGAACTTGGCGTGCCCATAAGGGTGCGTCGCATCGGGTGGGCGATTGGAGACGCGCACCGCTGCATAGCTCAATGCTGTGCCCGCAAGGTCAACTGTCGAGTTGAGAGCCTCGGAAAATATGCCCAGGCTACCTGTGATGAGCGCAACTGCGAGCTTCGAGAGCGCGAGCAAGATCGTGGCGAAAATGGATGTGAGCGCTGCACGCTGCTTCTGCCTGCGATGCTCCTCGAGGCCACCCTGCCAGGCTGTAGGCGCTCCACTGCTATCCGCGCGCAAAACAGGGGATGCACCGGCACACGCCTGCCTCTGCAACTCTTCTTTACTGTTGCTTGACACTCTTTTTCCACCCTCTTATAATCAGCATGTGCAACCCCGCGACCCCACTTGCGTTGTTACTTATGTCAGCCATTCATCTCCACTCTCAGGATGCTTGAGTATTGTTAGCACGAGCACGGCAGTCCATCAATTATAGGGATCTCCTGTACAACCTTGTTGTACGCGATCTCAAGGTCCGGTACAAGCACTCTGTGCTCGGCTTTTTCTGGTCCCTCCTGAATCCCCTGCTCCTCACCGCTGTATTCTCCTTTGTCTTTAGCGCACTGCTGCGCAATAACACCTATCCAATGTACAATGTCTTTTTCCTATCTGCATTGTTGCCCTGGAACTGGTGCGCAACGTCAGTGGCAACCACCCTCGGCAGCATTGTCAACAACGGCCACCTCATAAAGAAAGTCTACTTCCCACGAGAAATGCTGCCGGTGTCGCTGGTTCTCTCGAACATGATCAATTATCTGCTCTCATTGCCTGCCCTCTTTTTCTTTATGCTCGTCTTCCGGCCAGAGGGGGTCGGCTCTCCTTTCTCGGCAACCTGCGCAACGGCTTGCATCAACGGCCACCTCTTGCTCTTTCCAATTCTGATAGTAACGCAGATGCTCTTTTTGCTGGGGCTGGGTTTCTTCGTCGCGGCGCTCAACGTCTTTTTCCGGGACACCAGCGTACTGGTAGAGGTGGGGCTGAATGCCTGGTTTTTCCTCACGCCTATCATATACGACGCAAAGACTGTCGCGAAAGAATATACAAACCTTCTCTATTATCTTAACCCGATGGCTTCGATTATCGCCAATTATCGCGACATTTTCTACTATAACGATCCGAACAGCCCCGACCCCTTGTTTATGCTGCGAACACTGATTACATCGGCCATTATATTTGCCCTGGGCTACCTTTTCTTTATGCGCTTCAGCCGCAACTTCGGTGAGGAAGTCTAGCATGTCTCCTTTTGCAGTAAAAACGTACCAGGACGACGAGGCTGCAAGCGTCACGCCTGACGATTCAGAGGCAAAAGGGGCGACGGGCAGCGGAAATGGCACAGTTGAGGCTGCCACAGAGGAGACGCGCAAGGTGCATCCACACTCTCCTTCCCGTTATAAGGTGATAAAGTTCAGCAAAGTCTCCAAGCGCTTCATTTTACATCACGAACGAGCGCGCTCTTTCCAGGATATAGTGGTGAGCCTTTTTGGGCTGCGCACCTTGTCGCGGCAGGGTGTGGCTATGCCGCGACCTTCAACAGAAGAGTTCTGGGCCTTGAGAGACGCAAACTTCAGTATCTATAAAGGAGAATCGATAGGCATTGTTGGTGAGAATGGTTCGGGAAAATCAACAACCCTCAAGCTGATCTCGCGTATTTTGGAGCCTACCTCCGGCAGCGTCTCGGTGCGAGGCAAGGTGTCCGCCCTGCTTGAACTTGGCACAGGCTTTCACCCTGAGCTTACGGGGCGCGAGAATATCTACCTCAACGGCTCATTGCTCGGCCTTTCACGCAAGGAAATGGCGTCCCGTTACCAGGCCGTTGTTGACTTTTCGGAGCTTGCTGAGTTCATTGACACTCCAATCAAGCATTACTCATCAGGCATGGTGATGCGCCTCGGTTTCGCCATTGCAATCAATGTAGACCCCGACATCCTGCTGACTGATGAAGTACTGGCGGTTGGCGACGAAGCGTTCCAGAGGAAGTGCCTGGAACATATTGCCGAGTTGCGAAAACGGGGCGTGACAATCGTCTTCGTGTCGCACGCACTCGAAGCCATACGCAGCATCTGCCAGCGAGCTATCTGGCTGGATCATGGCAAAGTGATCGCTGATGGCCCATCTGGAGAGGTGATAGATCGCTATCTAAGATACGAAAATGAGAAGCACGCCGAGAGGCTTGGGACGGACCACGACGGAACCGGTAGAGGCGTAGCGCGTCCCGACGCGCTAACCTATGACGAAGTGAATATGGAGCACGATACAGATGTCCCCCTGGACCAGAACGAGCTACCACCCGAAGATAGCAGTGGGGCAGTTCCCGATGCGCCGGGGAGCCGGTGGACGACTGGCGAAGTAGCAATTACAGATGTGAAATTCATAGGCGCGGAAGGCGTCCAGACATCACTCTTCAAGACGGAAGAGCCTTTCACCCTCCGCATCTTTTACAAAGCCGACACAAAGCTGATAAACCCGGTCTTCGGGATAGCTTTATACACGGAGAATGGCACACAGATCAATGGCCCTAACACCCGCTTCGGCGGCCTTGATATTCCGGCCATTGAGGGCACCGGCTATGTAGATTACCACATTGATAAGCTGCCGCTCCTCACTGGCCGTTACGACGTGACGGTAGCGGTCACAGGGTCTGAGATGACAGACATCTACGACCATCAGCACCGCGCCTACAGCTTCACGGTGCAGCCCACCCCGGGCCTCAGCGAGCGTTACGGCCTCGTCTTTATCCCTTCGGAATGGAGTTTTCACCCTGGCGCGTGACCCTCAAAGAGAGACTTCTTAACTCGCAGCGGAGCTTGTCGCCAACTCGACAAGCGTGCGGATCATCACGCCTGTCGCGCCCCGCGTTTGCCAGGCGCTATCCTTCTCAGTCCAGGCAGTGGCGGCAATATCAAGGTGCGCCCAGGGAGTGTCAGCGACGAACTGTTGCAGGAAGGTAGCCGCTGTTAGAGCGCCGCCGAACCTACCGCCTGTATTCATCAGGTCCGCGATGTTGCTCTTCAATTGGTCTTTGTACTCAGGGAAGAGCGGCATCTGCCAGAGCCTTTCTCCGGCGTCTGCGGCGGCGTGAAGTAGATCATCTACCCAGCTTTGCGGGCTGCCCATCACTGCCGGGGTAGCGGTGCCCAGGGCTATCTTGATTGCTCCTGTGAGGGTGGCGATGTCCACAAGGCGCTCCGCCCCGCGCTTGCGCGCGAGGTCGAGAGCATCGGCCAGCACCAGGCGGCCCTCAGCGTCAGTGTTGATGATCTCGATGGTCTTGCCGTTTGCCGCCTTGACTACATCGCCTGGGCGAGTTGCGCGCCCACCGGGCATATTCTCCACAAACCCCGCTATCGCAATAACGTTTACTTTGGCCTCAAGCCGGGCGAGCGCGTATACTGTTGAGATGACTGCTGCCGCGCCACACATGTCGTATTTCATATAGTGCATGTCGAGCGCGGGCTTGATAGATATACCACCTGTGTCGAAGGTTACACCCTTGCCGACCAGCCCTAGCGTTGGGCCGTTCCCGCCCCCTTTATAGGTGAGCACTACCACCCTAGGGGGCCATTGGCTGCCGAGGCTCACACTCAGGAGAGAGTTCATACCTGCGGCGCGTATTTCCTCCTCACCCAGGATCTCACATTGCAGCTTGTTGTCGGCTGCTAATCGTTGAGCCTCTTCAGCCGCGCGCACCGGGGTCATGATATTTGATGGCTCCTCGGCCAGCCAGCGCCCAAAGTTGATTGCGGCAGCTATCTTCTGGCCGCGGTCCAGGCCACGTCGTGCAGCATCTTCGTCACCTGCTACCCACAGCTGGATTTCGGTGACCTCCGTGCGGTCCGACTTTTCCTTGTACAGGTCAGGCTCCATCAATCCTGTCAGGGCACCATCAATGATCGCAGCGGCGTGCTGTTCAGGTAATACTCCCTGCGCTTCCTGGAGAGCTAAACAGACGCGCTTTACACCTTTGTTGCGCGCCTGGCGCACTACCGCCCCTGCCAATCGGCGCAGGACGCGCAGGTCGCATTGATCGCTTTTGCCCGCCCCCGCGAGAAGTACCCGCCGGGTCGGCATGGCTGCCGGGTAGATCCACTCGTATTCGAAAAGCCGGCCTTTGAAGCCGCCATCGGCGATCAGCGAAGTGAGCGCGCCGCCAAGAGCCGCGTCAACCTGTTGGGCAGCGCCTTGTAGCTTGTCGCCGGGAGAGGCACTAACTACAAGCAGATCAGCCTGTATCTCTGCGAGTGAACCGCTAACTACTCTAGCTTCCATACTCCTCCTGCTCGCGGTGCTACATCTTCTCGCTGCTGTGACCGGGGAAGATACTCGACTTTGGATCTATATAGTGCTTTGCTACGTTAACCGCCATCGCCGCTTGCCCATAGCCTGTCGCGATGAGGTTCATCTTAACTTCCTCAGCGGCAATGTCCCCGGCGGCGAAAACACCCGGTAGGTTGGTCTCCATTTTGTTGTTCACGATGATTCCGCGCTTCTCAAGAGCCAGGCCCCAGTCGCGGATTGGACCAATATCGGCCTTGAAACCGACGTTGACCAGAATCGCGTCTATGTCGAGCGTTTCTTCCTCTTTGGTCTTGTTGTGATAGATCACGCACTGCTCCAGTTTGCCGTCCCCCAACACCTGCTTTACTTCATACGGGGTGAGTACGCGCGCGGACGAGTTCAATAGCTCCTGCACGGAGCCTTCATGGGCGCGGAACTCATCGCGCCTGTGTATAAGCGTTATAGATTTTGCAACATCCTGCAAGTTGAGTGCCCAGTCCACCGCAGAGTCGCCGCCGCCGACGATCAGCAAGTTTTTGTCCTTGAAGGCGGCTTTTTCCTTGACGAAGTAGTGGACACCCACTCCCTCAAGCTCATCCACGCCAGGCGCGGTCAGCTTGTTGGGAGCGAAGGCACCTACCCCGGCGCAAACTACTATGGACCTGCTATAGTGGCGACCCTTATCCGTGACGAGCACCCAGTGGCCGCTATCGCTTTTCTCGAGCGTCATCACGCGCTCATCGAGGCACATCGCGGGCTTCCACTGTAGAGCTTGCTCGACGAGCACCTTTACAAGATCCTTCGAGATTATCCTGGGAAACCCGGGTGCATCATAAATATACTTCTCAGGGTAGAGCGCCGTGAGTTGCCCACCAGGCTCGGCGAGCGCATCTATGATCTTGGTCTTCATGGTGCGCATACCGGCATAAAAAGCGCCGAAAAGCCCCGTGGGGCCTGCGCCAATGATGGTGACATCGTAAAGCTCGTTCTCCGGCTCAGAAGAGCTTTCAGCGAGCGGTTCGCCCGTCGCGCTTGCTTCGTGGTCTGGAGCAGCAGCGCCATTGCCAGGAACCTCCATTAGATCCATATTCTTTCCTCCCTGCTCGCACACAATATTGAACGCATTGTGAGAAATATCACCACGCCTATTATAACTGAGAACCAGCAGAGGGACAAACGCGCGTAAAACGGGCTCGTATCGCCGGATAAGTATTACGAGATCGCTTTACTCACGGCTTCGACAGAGGTTTCTCTTTGGGCGGAGGCGAGATCACAGGTTGAAGCGGGGCTGTCTCAGGGCCGCCGGGCTGAGGTGGTGCAACCTGCTGGAGGGAGAGCGAAAGCATCTTGCTGAGTTGGGCACGGGTGATGCTAAGGCCGGGCCGGAAGGTGCCGTCGTTGTAGCCGCCAATTAAATGACCTGCCGATGCCGCCTCCACGTAGCCATACGACCAGTCGTTCACCGGCACATCTGTGAAGGTGGGGTTGTATGGGAACAGAGGCGCCCAATTCAGGGATAAGACCAGCATCTTCGCTGCCTGCGACCGCGTCACGAGGTTGTTTGGGCGGAAGGAGCCGTCGCTGTAACCTGTGATAATCCTTCGTAGGTAGACAGTCTCTACATACCGGTAGAAGGTGCTGCCGTATGGCACGTCGCTAAAGGTGGGGCGCGGCGGTGAGTACAAAGGCCAGCCGAAGCCCACAGCTAACATCTTTGCGAACTGACCGCGTGTGCTGCCTCCCGCCGGGCGGAATGTTCCATCCGCATAGCCTGAGATCGCCCCTCGACAGTAGAGATCGGAAATGTAGCTGTAGGCCCAATAGCTGTCGGGCAAATCGCTAAAGCTCATGCCACATGGCCCAGGCGTCTGCGTTGGTATGGGCCGAGGTGTGCTGGTCGGCACAGGCGTATCTGTCGGAGCAGGCGCGGGTGGGCCGCCATCGCTGGGGATCCACATCATGGCGTCGAACCAGACGTTGCGCCCCGACTCTCCTGTATAATCAGTTAGAGTAACTTGCGCGCTGTCACCGGCGTTCCACCTGAACTTGCCCACGTGCGCCCAACTGCCGTCGCCTACATCTGTGATAGACTTCTGACTTACCCGTGAAATAACCATCCCGTCGGCGCTATAAACCTGGTAGCGCGCGTTCTCAGTGTCGGTTGTTTGATTGTCAACCCAGGGCACAAACGCGTAAACGTCATAGTAGCCACTTGTGGGGAGTTGCGCGGTCCACGTACCTGAGTTGACGCTGCTCGACTGGTTGGCAACCGAGTCGGTCACATAACTGTTCGAGTTGTTGTAGCCGCCGCCGTAGATCGTCCAGTAGTGAGATGCGTCAATTGTGCTTGGCACAGCTGTGAAGCCGGGGTCGGTGTTGTCCACGAGGGCGGAGCGTCTGTTGTCACCGCGTATCAAGCTCATATAGTATGACCAGTCCCAGTTCGGCCCTGGATCACTGTGGTCCTGACCGGGCACCTGGTAGTGGCCGATGATGTGCGCCCGATCCTTCTTTATGCCGTAGCGGTCAGCAATGTTGCGCACCAGTGCAGAGGAAGCCTGGTACATCGCCTCCGTATACCAGCCTTGCTGGTTCATAAATCCTTCGTGCTCTATCCCTATCGCCTTCACATTGTAATCCCACACGCCTGCGTGGTAGGCGGTGTTTGCCTCACGCACCATCTGTGTTATTTGACCGTCTGACGAGCGGATAACATACTGTGAGCTTACACCCGAGCTGGGATTCTGAAACCAGTTGATTGCAGATGCATAAGAGCCTTCGGTGTCGTGGATAACGATGTATGTAAGGGGGCCGTAAGGCCTGCCCACAGTATAGTTATTGCTGTTGGCGGGCACCCAGAGCGCAGGACCATAGTCTCCACTCTGCGGTTGCGGCCCCGCTGGGCGGGGTAACGCACCCACCGTGCTAGCGACCAGTGTAACAACCTCACCCGATGCAAGTTGTGCGTTTGCACCCTCCTGGATCACCTTGAATACCTCGTCAGCGTAGCTCTGCCTGACGCTTGGGTCAGTTGCGCCGGAGTAAGCCTCGACCGCTCCGTACCAGCTTGCCAGATCGCTTATTTTGTTGGTTGATGTATTCAGCTTATGGGATATGTCGCTCAGAAGCGCGGCACCGGCTGCTATGTTAGCTGTTGCGTCCTCTTTTATGGAAGCGGCCGGGAGAGAAGAGAGGGTCGCCGCCTTTTGTAGCGTTCCACCTGGCGCATCAACCAGGTGCATGATACCAAAGCCGTTGTCGAGAGATGGAGCGCCATCACGCTGCTCCCAGTGTGACTCCACATAGCCGATGCCCATCAAAACCTGGAGAGGCACGCCCCATTGTTTGGCGGCATCTCTGAAACTCTGCGCAACTTTGCCTGAGCCATTTTCGTCCCGGGCCTTCAAAGGCGCAGCTACTAAAATTGCCGGAACAATCAATAACGTCAGGAACGCCAAACCCAGGCGGGAGCGCCTTCTCCTGAGCGCCTTAATCATGCCCATTCGAGCTTTCAGCATAAGCAACCTCGCGTAGTGTTCTTCTGCGTCTGCAAATAAGACGAGCCAGGCAGCAAAGGGTTGCGCCCTTATCTTACGTCAAGTTAACCAGGCTACACAATAGCCAAAAACTCCCAACCGCGCGCTTCCTATGCTATGCCGCTTGCCGTTAGAGGTTCCAGACATGGCCCATATGCCTGTAGTGTGTGCGAGCTTTCGCTATGACCTCCCAGGCCGCTTCACGGTTGTCCCAACCTGTTAGTTCTATTTCCACATCTTGCAGCCGCTTATACGTCACAAAGAAGTTCTCGATCTCGCGAAGCCAGTGAGGCGCTACATCTGAAAGCTCGCGCACCGCCAGGAAGCGTGGATCGCCCACAGGTACTGCCAGTATCTTCGAGTCCTCGCCGTGCTCATCATGCATCAGGAGCACACCAATGGGGCGAACCGTGACGATACAACCGGGAAAGGTCGGCTCCTCGACCATAATCAAGGCGTCCAACTCATCCCCATCCAGCGAGAGTGTCTCAGGTATCAGACCATAGTCAGTCGGATAATGCACCGATGAGTAGAGAACGCGATCAAGGCGGATGCGGCCACTCTTGCGGTCGTACTCATATTTGTTGCGACTGCCGCGAGGTATTTCTACCAGCACATCTACCGCCTCATCAGCATCGAATGATGCTCTTGTCATTGCCACCTCCACAGAGCCGGGATATATGCCCGAACAGCAGATTATTTTGCGAACACATTGGTAGTTAATCAGCAATCCATAGTTTAGCAAAGAGATGCCCCACTGTGAAGGTGTGAAGCAATAAGGCAGGGTCAGAGTCAGCTTTGGGTGTACTGTCTCGGTTTTGTCATTCTTCACTCCTCATTGCTCACTCCTTATTGCTCATGTATAATACACGTGCGGCCAGCGCAATTTGCTTGGCTAGACAGGCGATTATATGGAGGAATCTTTCAATGACCTATGTAATTACTGAGCCTTGCATAAATGTTAAGGATACGGCATGTGTAGACGTATGCCCTGTGGATTGTATTCACCCGCGTAAAGACGAGCCGGGCTTTGAGGCCGCCGAGCAGCTTTATATTGACCCTGACGAGTGCATAGACTGTGGCGCATGCGAGCCGGAGTGCCCGGTGAATGCCATATATCCAGAGGACGACGTGCCCGAGGAATATACCTCTTACGTTGCCAAGAACCTGAACTTCTTCAAGTAAAGCCCTTTGCGCATGGACTTGGCAATGAGGACTGCTAGCTGAGAAAGCTACTCAATGTGCAGTCCTCATTGCGGTCCTGATTCCAAGATGCCCCTTATAAAATCCCACATTGATATAACATCCGAGCAGTTTTGTGCCAACCGGTCGTATATGGCCTCCCTTGTGGCTGATCTGAACAGACGGCTGCGGCAGGTGAAGGAAGGCGGCGGGGCGAGTGCCATAGCAAAACACAAGGCGCGTGGCAAGGTCCTCGTACGTGAGCGTGTTGAGCTGCTCGTGGACCCGGACACCGCCTTTATGGAGTTTTCAGCCCTCGCAGCGAATGGCATGTACAATGGTGATGCTCCGTCGGCGGGTATCGTTACGGGCATTGGCGTGGTCGCAGGACAGGAATGTGTCGTCATCGCCAACGATGCGACAGTGAAAGGGGGCACATATTATCCGATTACAGTAAAAAAGCACCTGCGTGCCCAGGAGATCGCGGAGGAGAACCATCTGCCCTGTATATACCTTGTAGATTCGGGCGGGGCTTTCTTGCCTCTGCAAGACCAAGTCTTTCCGGACCGAGAGCACTTTGGGCGAATCTTCTATAACCAGGCAACTATGTCGGCCAAAGGCATACCGCAGATAGCGGTCGTCATGGGCTCTTGTACAGCAGGCGGGGCCTACGTTCCGGCGATGTCGGACGAAACAGTGATCGTCAAAGGCACAGGAACTATCTTTCTGGGCGGCCCGCCCCTGGTGAAGGCAGCCACAGGAGAAGAAGTAACCGCCGAAGAGCTAGGCGGGGCAGACGTGCACAGCCGCATAAGCGGCGTAACAGACTATTACGCAATAGACGATGAGCACGCCCTGGCGATCACACGCGACATCGCTTCCAGCCTCTTTCGCCAGAAATATTATCCCTGGGAGGTTATTAGCGCCCAACCCCCCGCCTACGATCCCTCAGAGATATACGGCATCGTGGAGCACGATAATCGCAGGCCATACGATGTGCGTGAGGTGGTCGCTCGCATCGTGGATGGCTCTCGTTTCGACGAGTTCAAGCAGTTGTATGGCAGCACGCTGGTCTGCGGTTTTGGACGCATAATGGGCTACCCTGTAGGCATTATCGCCAACAACGGCATCCTCTTTTCGGAGAGCGCGCTAAAGGGCACTCACTTCATTGAGCTTTGCGCCAAACGGCGAGTGCCTCTTGTTTTCTTACAAAATATCACCGGTTTTATGGTTGGCCGCGAATACGAGAGCAAGGGCATAGCCAAAGATGGCGCCAAGATGGTGATGGCCGTAGCAAACGCTCAAGTGCCGAAGTTCACCGTTATTATCGGTGGCTCGTTCGGAGCAGGAAATTACGCCATGTGCGGCAGGGCATATGGACCGCGCCAGCTTTGGATGTGGCCTAACGCACGCATTTCTGTGATGGGCGGCCAGCAAGCCGCTAATGTGCTGCTCACAGTGAGGCGCGACAACTTGCAAGCGGCAGGAAAAGACATGAGCGAAAGCGAACAAGCTGAGTTCATGCAGCCCACGCTCGACAAGTACGAAGCAGAGGGCAACCCCTACTACTCGACCGCACGCTTGTGGGACGACGGCATAATTGACCCCGTTGATACACGTATGGTGCTCGGCCTGGGCATAGCCACATCGCTGAACGCCCCAACACCGGCCACAGAGTACGGCGTCTTTCGCATGTAAGGCCAGGATTTGCCCCAGAATATGTCTGAGACTTATCGCAATCTTCTCTTCAGGATCGAGAACAGGGTCGGTTATATCACCCTGAACCGCCCCGAAGTCCATAACGCCTTCAACTCAGCGCTCATAGAGGAGCTGCGCTTGGCCTTCGAGGAGGCCGCCTTGCGCGCTCCTGATGAAGTGCGAGCAATTGTGCTTGCGGGAGCCGGACGCTCCTTCTGCGCAGGTGCGGACGTAAACTGGATGCGCGAGAGCCTTGCATTTACTGAAGAAGAGAATATCGCTGATGCCCTGCGCATGGCCCGCATGTTCGACACAATCAACCACGCTCCTGTGCCGGTGATTGGCCGCATACAGGGCGTGGCGCTGGGCGGTGGTGTTGGGTTGGCTGCCGTTTGCGATATCGTGATTGCAGCAAAAGGCGCCCTCTTCGCTTTCTCGGAAGCCAAACTGGGGATACTTCCAGCCGTTATCTCCCCTTATGTGCTGTCGAAGATCGGGCGCAGCCATGCGCGTGCCCTCTTCTTGACGGCAGAGCGTTTCAGCGCGGAGCGTGCCTTGCAGATTGGTCTCGCACATACAATTGTAGAGACTGACGGCCTCGATACTGAAGTAGAGCGCATCGTTGGCGAAGTGATGGGTTCCGCACCGAGAGCGATCAGCAGGGCTAAGGAGCTTATCGCCCTCATGCCTACACTAGAACCAGAGGATGCCATGCAGATGACAGCAGAAACTATAGCTGCAATGCGCGTGAGTTCACAGGGCCAGGAAGGGCTACGTGCCTTTCTTGAGAAACGCCAGCCGGAGTGGTCATGAATCGGGAGCCATCTAAGCTCTTCAACAAACTGCTAATCGCCAATCGTGGTGAGATAGCTGTGCGGATAGCGCGCGCCTGCAAATCGCTTGGCATCATCTCGGTGGCAGTTTACTCCGATGCCGACCGAGACGCGCTCCATGTCCGCGCCTGCGACGAAGCCTATAACGTAGGCCCTGCTCCCGCCGCTGAAAGCTACCTGCGCGGCGATAAGATCATTGAAATTGCCCGACGCGTTGGTTGTGAGGCGATACACCCCGGTTACGGCTTTCTATCCGAGAACGAGCGCTTCGCCGCCGCTGTGATAGAGGCGGATATCGCCTGGGTTGGACCGTCGCCCGAAGCAATTCGACTCATGGGCTCCAAGATCGAGTCGAAGAGGCTCGCCGAGGCCAACGGTGTGCCTGTGGTGCCGGGCTACTGGGGCGACGATCAGAGCCTGCTGAGGCTCACAGAGGAAGCGCAGCGCATAGGTTATCCAGTGCTGATTAAGGCATCGGCAGGCGGCGGTGGCAAAGGCATGCGTGTAGTCAACGGCAGCGCGGGGCTGGCAGAAGCGATTGATGGCGCGAAGCGAGAAGCTCAAGCGGCCTTCGGTGATAGCAATATCATGCTCGAAAGATACCTCGCAGAGCCGCGCCACATCGAGGTTCAGGTGCTGGGCGACAATTTCGGCAATTTGGTGCACCTGGGAGAGCGCGACTGCACGGTACAGCGCCGCCACCAGAAGGTGGTGGAAGAAAGCCCATCGCCGGCCATCAACGATGAGCTGCGTGCCCAGATCACAGGGTCCGCTCTCGCTTTGGCAAAAGCCGCAGGCTATTCAAACGCAGGCACTGTCGAGTTTATCTTCCAGGATGGGCGTTACTATTTTCTGGAGATGAATACTCGCCTTCAGGTGGAGCATCCAGTCACTGAGGAGGCATCAGGCTTGGACCTTGTGGAGGCCCAAATAAAGATAGCGGCAGGCGAAAAGCTGATGGTCACACAGAGCGACATCACTTTTCAGCGCCATGCTCTCGAAGTACGCCTCTATGCAGAAGACCCTGCGCGCGGCTTTCTCCCCTCAACAGGAACGATCAACAGCCTGCAAGTCCCGCCTGTAGAGAATGTTCGCGTAGATGCCGGGGTCAGTGAGGGCGACACCATCACTCCCTACTACGATCCTATGATAGCCAAGATTATCACCTGGGGCGACTCACGTGCAGAGGCTATAGACCGCATGAGCGAAATGCTCGGCGGCATGATCCTTGAGGGAGTAACAACAAACCTCAGCTTCCTGCGCTGGCTGATGTCGCAGCCGCAGTTCAGATCGGGCGACTTCTCCACCCGCCTCATAGAGCGGCACTATACACCTGGCGCACGTGCAGGTATACCGATAGAAGTCGTAATCGCAGGGGCGGCTACGCGACTGCTCGCGCCCCTCGTCTTTTCCGTTGGAGATAACGAGCCACAAGCGACCTGGCAGGCGCAAGCATGGAGGCAGGCTCGGCAAAATATGCCTACAAAACTGGTCATCGATGGCGAACGCTACGACATCAGGCTATCTGCCCTTGCTGAGAAGCTAGAGGGATGGTGGGCTGTAGTATCTCAGGGCGACCAAACCCTCTACAACGACGAATTAGCAATCACACTGCCCAAAGCCGCCGATCCTTTTTCCGGCATCGAATCTACAATCCAACTTCAATTGGCCGATAGCCAGACGCGATATTCCGTCAAGATCTATAGCACGCAGATTGACAGCTTTTCGGCTCGATGGGAAGGGCGCGACTATTGGATACGTAACGCACCGGCCCTTGCGACAGACCGCCTATCCAAAGCTCTTCACACCGGCAGTGAAAAGAGCCTTGAAAGCCCGATGCCCGGTAAGGTCCTCAAAGTGCTTGTAAAGGCAGGCGAAACGGTCTCCGAGAAGGAGCCGCTTGTGATAATCGAGGCGATGAAGATGGAGTTCACGGTGCGCGCTCCGCACGATGGGAAGGTAGCTGAAGTCAAATACAACGAGGGCGATCAGGTGGCAGTTGGCGACATCTTGATTGAGATGGAGAAGTAAAGCGTTGGCGAACTATCCGGCAAAGGTGAATATCTACGAAGTCGGGCCGCGAGACGGCCTGCAAAACGAGAAGGTCACTGTGCCCACGCAGGCCAAGATCAACTATATCAATCTTCTGAGCGCCGCTGGCCTTCCTTACATCGAGGCCACTTCCTTTGTCAGCCCTAAGGCGGTGCCGCAGCTTGGAGATGCATCCGAAGTGATGTCCGGTATCGAGCGGAGGGCAGGCACACGCTATCCCGCACTCGTGCCGAATGTGCGCGGGATGCAGCGAGCGATAGATGCGGGTGTGCGTGACATAGCGCTTTTCACCGCCGCGTCTGAGAGTTTCACGAAGGCGAACATTAACAGCACTATTCAGGAGTCACTCGACAACTTCAAGCCTGTCGTAGAATTCGCCGGAGAGCACGACGTACGCGTGCGCGGCTATGTGAGCTCAGCACTCGGCTGCCCTTATGAGGGCGCAGTGCCTATCCAGAAGGTTCACCAAGTAACGCTTGCCCTTCTCGATCTAGGCGTCTGGCAGGTCTCGCTGGGCGATACCATAGGAGTCGGCACACCCAACCAGGTGGAGGATCTGTTGGCCTTACTCTTGAAGGATGTTCCTGCGGCCTCCCTCGCTGTACACTTTCACGACACGCGAGGTACCGCTCTGGCGAATGTGCTCACCGCGTTGCAGATGGGGATCTCTACAGTTGACGCATCAGCAGGAGGGCTTGGGGGTTGTCCTTACGCTCCCGGCGCTTCCGGCAATCTTTCTACTGAAGATCTGCTCTTTATGCTAAACGGTATGGGGATAGAGACAGGCGTTGATATAGACAAAGTGGCTGCTGCCTCCCAGAGCATCCTACAGGTATTAGGCAAGCCGGCCGCAAGCAAATATTTGCAGGCATGCGTGGCCGGAGGCTAGACCAGGATACTGACCCTGTCCTTACCACTTCCAACAGCAGGAGACCGATTTTGCCGAACATACATAAGGTGCTAATCGCAAATCGGGGCGAAATCGCGCTCAGGGTGGTGCGCGCCTGCGCCGAGGTAGGTATCAGGTCTGTAGCCGTTTTCTCGGAGGTGGACCGGACCGCGCTCCACGTCCGGGCTGCCCACGAGGCTTACCCGATAGGCCCCGGCCCTTCAACAGAGTCGTATCTGCGGATTGACAAGTTGCTCGAAGTGGCGCGCAAGTCGGGAGCCGACGCTGTTCACCCGGGCTACGGCTTCCTCGCTGAGAACGCCAACTTCGCAGAAGCAGTAACCGCCGCAGGCCTCACCTGGATCGGACCATCTCCCAGCGCCATGCGCCTGCTAGGAGATAAGCTAACGGCGCGCAGAACCGCCGAGGCAGCAGGAGTGCCCATCGTGCCAGGTACAGATGTTGCCCTGGAGAACCCGGAGGAAGCGGCAGCGGCAGCCAAACGGATCGGCTACCCTGTGCTCATTAAGGCTTCCGCGGGCGGCGGCGGCAAGGGCATGCGTGTAGTCAACAGCCCGGAGGAGCTTGAAGCCGCGCTGAGGAGCGCAAGCAGCGAGGCGCAGTCCTCGTTTGGCTCAGGGATTGTCTATCTCGAAAAATACCTCGATTCAGTAAGGCACGTAGAGATACAGGTGTTGGCGGACGAACACGGTACTGTTCTTCACCTCGGCGAGCGCGAATGCTCGGTGCAGCGCCGCCACCAGAAGCTGATAGAAGAGTCGCCTTCGGTGGCTGTTGACGCCAGGCTGCGTGAGCGGATGGGCGCGGTGGCCGTTGCAGCGGCGCGCGCTGCCGGCTATAGCTCGGCAGGCACGGTGGAGTTCCTCGTTGACAGGCGCAAGAACTTTTACTTTCTTGAAGTAAACACACGCTTGCAGGTGGAACATCCGGTAACTGAGCTTGTTACCGGTATTGACCTGGTTCTGGAGCAGTTTCGGATCGCTTCCGGCAGGCCGCTGCGCCTGACCCAAAGCGATATCGCGCTGCGCGGCCATGCAATCGAGTGCCGTATCGCCGCCGAAGACCCTTTCAACAACTTTGTCCCATCGCTCGGAGATATTACCGCGCTCACTGAGCCGAGCGGCCCAGGCGTGCGAGTGGATAGCAGCATTTATCGTGGCGGGCGCGTTTCTATCTACTATGATCCAATGATTGCCAAGTTGATTGTGTGGGCGCCTACAAGGGCGCTTGCCATCCTCAGAATGCGGCGCGCTCTTGAAGAATACCGGATTGTAGGCATACAGACAAACATTCCTTTTCACCTGGCCGTTATGGACTCTATTGACTTCCAGAGAGGCAGGCTCGACACTAAATTCGTGGAGCGATTCCTGGTAAGTGGGGGAATGTCGAAAGGCAGCGAAGAAGCTCTTGCGCGTGTAGCCGCAATGGTAGGGGCGCTCGTAGCTGATAGCAAGCGCGTATCAGGCAGAGGCCTCAATGGTGCAGACAACACCACTGAAACGAACAATTGGCGGCTGGCCGGACGCAAGGCAGGGCTGAGGTAAGTCATGCCCAAATATTACGTGCAGATAGGCGACCATGACTACGGCTTCGATCTGGAGCAATCCGAAGCAGGCACTACAGTCCGCCCGGTTGCTGGTGAGAGCGGCGAGGCCGGCGCGGAGGCACAGCCGCTTGGCGTAGATTTTGCGCCCGTACATTCCTCTGCTCGGACAGGTGAAGGCCTTTACTCGATCCTTGCAGATAATATGAGCTTCCAAGTGTATGTAGAAAATACAGACGAAGGTTTGCGAATGGTGATGTGGCGGCACCGCTTCGATGTGAAGGTGCAGAGCGAGCGCGAATGGCGGCTGGAGAAGATCGCGCCGCGCACTACGGCGCATACAGGCGCTTTAATAGTAAAGGCTCCAATGCCGGGCTTGGTCAAAGCTGTGCTTGTGCAGGTGGGCAATGAGGTCAAGGCAGGGCAGCGCATGCTGGTGCTTGAAGCTATGAAGATGGAAAACGACATCAATGCCCCACGCGACGGGCGGATAACGGCGGTCAATACGGAAGCAGGCACGGTGGTCGAGGGCGGAAAACCGCTCCTGACTTTAGAATAGAAAGGGCAAGCAGGGTGTCTGAAGAGCGTGACGAATGGCGGGAAAATGTGCTTGAGCCTGCGTTGGAGCGCACTCCTGAGCGCGCTGGCGACTTCGCCACACCCTCCGGCCTGCATATAGAACGCCTCTACACGCCGGAAGACCTTGCCGACTTTGACTACGAGCGCGAGCTTGGCTATCCAGGAGAGTTCCCTTTCACGAGAGGTGTGCAGCCTACCATGTACAGAGGCCGCCTCTGGACGATGCGCCAGTATGCGGGCTATGGCACCGCCGAAGAGTCTAACCGCCGCTACAAATACTTGCTGGCGCAGGGGCAAACCGGCCTTTCGATAGCCTTTGATCTTCCCACTCAAATGGGCTACGACAGCGACCACCCTGCGGCAGAAGGCGAGGTAGGAAAGGTGGGCGTGGCTATCAGTTCGCTGCCTGATATGGAGCTACTTCTCGCCGACATCCCGCTCGACAAAGTCAGCGCCTCGATGACCATCAACTCCACCGCGTCAATTTTACTTGCATTCTATATCGCGGTGGCACGCAAAAGAGGCATAGAGGAAAGGGCACTCTCAGGCACTGTGCAGAACGACATCCTCAAAGAATACATAGCACGTGGCACTTATATTTACCCGCCGACATCTTCCATGCGCATTGTGGGAGACATCATCACATACTGCGCCGAAAAGCTGCCGCGCTGGAACCCCATTTCCATCAGCGGCTATCACATCCGTGAGGCAGGTTCCACCGCCGTACAAGAGGTAGCCTTCACAATCGCCAATGCCATCGCTTACGTTGAAGAGGTGCTGCGGCGCGGTGCGCAGGTGGATAGCTTCGCCTCGCGTCTCGCCTTCTTTTTCAACGCCCACAGCGACTTCTTCGAGGAGATAGCAAAGTTCCGCGCAGCGCGAAGGCTCTGGGCGCGCACTATACAGGAGCGCTTTGGCGCGAGCAACCCGCAATCTATGATGCTTCGCTTCCATACGCAGACAGCAGGCTCATCGCTAACCGCGCAGCAGCCTGAAAACAACGTGGTGAGGGTAGCTATCCAGGCGCTCTCCGCCGTGTTGGGAGGCACGCAATCTCTGCACACCAACTCGCTGGACGAGGCTCTGGCCTTGCCCTCACAGCGGGCTGCAACAATCGCCCTGCGTACTCAGCAGATCATCGCCTACGAGACGGGTGTGGCCTCAACAATTGATCCCCTTGCGGGTTCGTATTATGTCGAGTCACTGACCAACCAAATCGAAGCTGGCGCTCGTGACTATCTCAGGCGAATTGACGAGATGGGAGGCACCCTTGCTGCAATTGACACCGGTTTCCAGCAGCAAGAGATACAGGAAGCCTCATTCAACTGGCAGAGCGACGTGGACTCAGGCGAGAGGCTCATCATCGGGGTGAACAGCTTCCAGAATAGCGAAGCGCCACGCACCGATCTTCTCAAAGTTAATCCTGCGCTGCAATTGAGGCAAGTGGCGCGTTTGCAGGAGTTGCGGCGTGAGCGCGACTCCGCCCAGGTAGAAATCGCGCTGGAAAGGCTGCGAAACGCAGCCGCCACTGACGACAACCTGGTGCCGCCTATGATCGAAGCTGTGGAGAAGCTCGCAACACTTGGCGAGATCAGCGATGCACTCAGGCAGGTCTTCGGCACCTACAATGAGCGTCAGGCCATTTAGCGGCCAAGCCCTCCAAGCACAAGCATACCCTTTTGCAGTCGCGCCTGCGCGCTGGCGTAAGCCTCCCGCGCTTGCTCAACCCCGATCTCGGCAAAGCGCACCCTCTCCCCGGGAAGGAGTTGAGCCATTACAGGCCAGTCAGCTTGCGCCACTACCCCCAGCAGCGGATAGCCCCCTGTGGTCTGATGGTCTACGCCCAGGAGAAGAGGATTGCCCTCCGGTGGAAGCTGTATAGCGCCTCTGACCACAGGAAATGACGCCATTTCTCCTCGCCCGTGAACAGCCAAGCCTTCCGTGCTGGACAAGCGAGTGCCCATGCGGTCACTTAGCTCAGTCACCCGCCATAGAGAGTCTATAAAGTTCCTGAGGGAAGCCCTTGATGGCTTGCCTGGACCCTCGAATGGAATAAACCTGAGGGTGTGCTCGTTCGTGGAGAGTGCGGCAGGGCCACCCAGCCAGTAACGCCCGCTTACGCTCGCGGGCGAGTATTGTATGGGAGAAGCCTCAAGCAGATCACCGGCTCGCAGTGCCCGTCCCTCGAATCCCCCAAAGCCGGCGGGCAGGCAAGTTGATGACGATCCTAACAGGCGAGGCACCTGAAAGCCGCCTGCAACCGCCAGAAAAGCGCGCGCACCACCGTGCCCAGGCGATTTCCTGTTGAAGCGAAGCATGGCCCCGGCACGCACGAACCACGACATCCCCTGCGGCACGGGGTCGTTGTCCATGTAGCAGGCAAAATCTGCTCCCTCAAGAGCAACAGCGGTAGACTGAACTGTTAGGAGAGTAGGCCCCGTGAGGGTCAATTCTAAAATAGGCGCACCTGGGGCATTGCCAACGAGAGTATTTGCCCTGGCAGCCGCATCGCGGTCAGACACACCACCCTGGCCGAGGCCCAGGTGGGCATTTCCCGGCCTTCCGAAGTCCTGGATTGTTGTCAGCGCGCCAGGGCTTACCACCTGAAATAGAGGATGTTGAGCCGCACCCCGCGCCGTGTGAGGTGGAGAGCTTTCCACCGCCTCCGCGCTCTCAACAAAGCCAACGCTGTCGCCCGGTGCGAAGAGCGCAGGCTCAGGAGACGATGCGTTCCATACACGACAAGGGGTGCGACCGATAATGCGCCAACCGCCCGGACTGCTGAACGGATAGAGGCCCGTTTGGAAGCCCGCGATGCCAACTGAACCGGCAGCTACTCGCACTCGTGGCGCGTGCAGCCGGGGAGAAGCAATCTTCGTCGAGACCCTGCCCATGTACGCGAAGCCAGGCAGGAAACCGATAAAGTAAACGTTGTATCTGTGATGCGTGTGTAGATGTATCACTTCGCGTGCGGTGAGGTCGTGCTCGGCAGCAACTTCCTCCAGGTCAGGTCCATCACTGCCACCATATCTCACGGGTATGACATGCGCTCGGCCCAGATTCTGCCCCACACCAGGTTCGGTCGCCAGGCTGTTGTCAAGAACGCGGCGCAGATCACCCTCCGAACACTTTACAGGGTCAAAGCGGACCAGCAGCGTGGCAAACGCTGGAACAACATCAATAATCCCGGGTAGCTCGCTGTCGCGGATGGCTTGGCCCAGACTACGTACCTGTTTGTTCAACACAAGCGAGATACGATTGCCGTAGCTTACCAGCAAGGCGCTCTCGCCCATAGGGACTATCTGCGGTCTCACTCCGCCGCCTGCGAATGTCTAAATGCAGCTACCTGATATCCAGCTTCGCGAAGACGGCGGCCTACTTCTTCTGCTATCGCAGGAGCATTCGGCGTGTCGCTATGTATGCAGATGGTGTCAACCTGGAGCCGCAGTCTGCTGCCATCTATCGCTGTGATGCTGCCTTCGGCGAGTTGCGCCGCCTGTGCTGCGGCCACTTGAGGTGATGTATGCACGCTTGTGGTGCCTTGTCTCGGAGCCAGTAAGCCATTTGGCTGATAAGCTCGGTCCGCAAAGCCTTCTGACAGAGTGGTCAGACCTGCTTCCTGGGCAACCTGAGCAGCTACAGAACCCGCCAGGCACACGAGCGGGAGCCAGACGGAGAAATACTTCACAGCTTTCGCCACCGCCTGGGCGACAACTATATCGGAGGCCGACTGGTTGTACAGCGCACCGTGCGGTTTCACGTGGCTCAATTCTACCCTTTCGCTGCGAGCTACCGCCCACAGAGCGCCAAGCTGGGCCAACACCCAGCGAGTGATCTCATCCGGTGTGAGCGCCATGGGCCTCCTGCCGAATCCCGCCAGATCAGGGTAACCGGGGTGCGCGCCGACTGCCACGCCGTGCTCGCGTGCCATTCGAACAGTGGCCGACATCACGTTAGGGTCGCCCGCGTGCGCCCCGCATGCTACGTTAGCCGAAGTAATGAAAGGCATGATTTCAGCGTCGCGGCCCATGCACCACACGCCGTAGCTCTCGCCCATGTCGCAGTTAAGGTCTATCTGCCTCATCTTCTTGTGAGATAACGATGTAGCGCGTGGCGCAGCTCGCTACGGGATACGGTCAGCCTACGCACAGCCACGTCCACAGGGAATAGCACTATCGCAAGCCCCAGCAGCCAGGGCCAGAGGGGTATCGGGCGGGGCTGCGACATTATATCGTGACTGAAAGCGGCGGCTGGCTGCGCCATGTCCAGTCTCTTGCCACCTCCAACCTGCGCCAGGTCGCCCAAAAGCGCAGCCGCCTGTGCTGCCGAGTCGGTGGAGAGACGGAATTCGCTGGGATACGGCACTACAAGCCCCGTCTGTTGCGTGGCAGTGCTCTTGCCACTCACCTGATCATACTGATTCACCTGGGCCGAATAGACCCCCTCTCTCAGGTCGCGGGCAAGGCCCGTGTAAACGCCGGGCGAGTTCTGGAAGATGGGCACCTCTATTGCGGGCTGGCCTGTGCCGGTAATTGTCACAGTGGTACGCAGTAAATTACGGGGCGCCCCTCCCGTGTCAACCGACTCGATCCGCACAGCCACGTCTGTTCCGGCGCCGGAGGTAGCCGGGGCAACCGTGAAGGTGGTCTGTATACCGGGAGAGGCATCCTTTGGCATGACCCAACTCACCATCTGCGCGGCAAATTGTGAGAACTGCGGCCATGTCACCCACGAGGTGGCCCAGCGCCCTTTCACGTCGGGAGTCCAGGCCACAGTACGCCCCAGCCCATACTGCCACTGCGCCAGAATCGGATCACCCGTAGGTGATTTGAGCACAAGATCAGCGTTGGGCTTGAGCGTCGCCGCGTCGTAGCCGAGGAGCTGGGGCAAAGCTTGAGTGTCGAGGCCCTTCAAGATCGGACTTTGATTGTTCACGAGGGGCTGGAACGGCTTTTCAACATAGTAGGAGCCAATCAAGCCAATTGTGTCCTTGAGGAGGATGCTGGGCAAAGCGTTTTCATCGGGGGCAGCGTAATACTGCCCACCTCCTTTCTGGGCCAGGTCTTGCATTAACGAGCCTGCCCCCTCGCCGGCTGCCACCGACGATAGAGTGATATTGTCCGTAACAAGCTGGTTGAGCAAGGCCGTAAAATCTGTCTGCTGAGACCAACCGTCGCTAATAAGGACTATATGCTTGAGCTTGGCGTCTGTCTTGTTCAGGGCGTCTATGGCGCTTTGCAGGCCCGAATAGATATTAGTAGCGCCTTCAGCCTGCACCGGCTTCAGGCTTGACGCTATATTCTGCTCACCTATCTGGCCCATGCTCTCGAGGTTCACGAGCCATGAAGGGCTTTGGTCAAAGGCAACTACGCCCACTTTATCAGTAGAGTTGAGCAGCGCGGCGGCCTTTTCAATAGCTTGTTTGGCGATCTCCACCTTGCTTGGGCCAAACTCCGTGCGCATTGACGGGTTAAATTGCTGCGCACCGGAGGCGTGGCAGCGCCCCATGCTGCCGGACTTGTCCATGACAAAGGCTGTTGCAAGTGACGCCCTCTGCTCTGAGGTGCGTACGTCCATAGTTACTGGTAAGACCTCTTCGATGGGCGTGCGCAGATAACCCCCTGCTCCATAGCTCAGGTCGCCCCCCAGCATGATCAGCCCGCGTCCTGTGTCGCGCACATAGCTCTGTAAGGCCAGTTGCGCATCGTTGCCTATAGCCTCGGAGGGCGCGTTAGCTAGCACGACAGCATCGTATTTGGTGAGATTGTCCATATTTTGTGGCACTCCGTCCGGCGTAACGATTCTGACGTCCATGCCGCCCGCTACAAGCGCCGCGTTAAGTGGTGCCGCATCAGCAGGTGTGCCAGCCACAATTAGCACAGATGGAGGCTTGCTCACGATTGTAAAGGACGATGCGTTGTTGTTTTCAGTGTAGCGATCGTCCACAGATTCTACGTTGGCCCTGAAGACGTGGAAACCTTGTTTGCCAATCACGCTGAAGGTGACCACATTATCGCCTTGCTTCAACTGGGCCTCCTGCTTGCCAACAGGGTCACTGTCCTCAAAGAGGCTCACCGTCGCTCCTCGGTCTGAGGTAGACTTGAGGAGCACACGCACATCGAAGCGCTCTCCGGCGGGCACAGAGTTGGGGCTGGCTACCTGGTCAACCGCCACCTCATTTTGCGCCTGCGCGCCCAGGGGAACGACAGAGAGCTGGATGCCTGTGGCTCCGACGCGCCGAGCCACATCCACCGCGCTGCCCACAGTTTGAGCGCCATCACTCAGCAGCACCAGCCGGCGCGACCCCCCCTCAGGAAAGAGCGCACTGCCTACCTGGATCGCGTCGGCTATACTGGTAGCTACAGTAGCGGGATGCTTGCCAAAGGGCTGCCAATCTGCACCCGCCGAAACTGCGCGGTCAACGATTGCCCGCTCGCCAAATAGCACAACGCCTGCCCGGTCGTCAGCCCCCATTTGCGCGATAGCCTTCTGAACGTAGCCAACCGCTGCATCATGGCTCGCTTGTGAGACGCTTGCAGATTCGTCAATCAGAAAGACCACAGTGAGCGGCCCGCCAGATGAGACGAGTTGTAGCCCGGCGAGAGCCAGAATAATGAGGAGCAAGATCACCGAGCGGATAACCGTGCTGGTATTGATCCTGGCCCGGTCACGCGGCCTTGCTCGCGCACTCAATATACCGAGTAAGACAACCGGCGGTATCGTGAGAAGTAGTATAAGAGCTTTTGGCTCGGCTAAGCTAAAGGGCAAGTCCATAGCGGTAACACAGGTTTACACTCTGTCGTTGCGTCGCAGGGCGCGCCTACCCTGCCACTCCGTCCATGCGCGCCGCACAGCGATGCGTTGCGCGTAGAGCCATTCAAGTAGAAGAACAAGCACGCCCAGGAGAGCGACGGTGGGCCATAACTCGCGTCTGAAGAGATCGGGCTGCGGAGCGGCTTGTGTGGCAGCCCCAGGAGCAGTTGCCTGCGCCGCCGGCAGACCTGGCGCTCTGTTAGGAGGCACCATCGTTTCGTCCCGAGAGAAAAGGTTGGCTGCGAAGGCATCTTGCGCCTTGATGTCGGCACCTGCGTACTGCGTCACATAATAGACCCCCTGCTGCGAAGTCTCGGCAAAAGCTACTCTGGGGCGCGCCGGGCTTATTTCGTAGCTCCACTCCTTTGCAGAAGGGTCTTCCACCACGATGCGGCTGATCTGGGGTGTGGCGGCGTCTATGCCAACCGAGGTGCGCGGCGCCACGTTCGCGGGAAGACCACCAGAGGGATCGGGTAGCAGATAGGTGATGAGGTTGCGTATGAGAAGCGGGTATGCTGTCTGCACAGGGAGGTCGCTGTCGTGCAAGTCAAAAGTGATTACTCCAACCTTGCGGCCCTGCGTTTCACCTGCAATAATGAGCGGCCCCTTATCGCTCGCCAGCACAGCACGGCCCCACTCAGGCACGTCGATAGCGGAGGCAGCAGCAACGTGCAGACTTGTCAAGTCAACATAGCGCAGTAGCGGCTCTCCATTGCTCTCTTCCACGCTCTGAACATCACCGCCCGCACTGAAGGAAGTTGCGAGCGTCGGCACAGGCTGGCTGATTACGCCCGTTACGGTGATGAGGCTGTTGGATGCCACAGGCGCAAAGAAGAGCAAGTTGCCCTGGGGCAAGGTGCGCCTGGTGGCAGTTACAGTGCCCGCATCGAAGATCGTCAGGTCTACAGGCGCGCCGTTGATGGTGGCGGCGGGATTGTAGTCGTCAGCCGTCACTTTGTAGAGCATTACGGTGGGCAGGAGAGACAAAGCAGTTTCAAGGAACTTGTTACCGCCTGTGACAAGCAAGACATTGGCGGGCGCACTGGCACGGTTCACAATCCACGCCTGGTCATCGGCGGCAAGATCATCAACTCCGTCCAACGCTGCCTGGATTACCCTGGCGGCGAGGGGCACGTCAGCCACAATCAATTCCTGCGTCGCACCCGGACCGATCTTCATAGTACGGGCCGTCCAGGGCGTGTCATCAATGGTGAGGTCCACGCGCCGGGTGGCGGAAACTGTATCGGCATTTGCCACCTGCACGAAGAGGCTCAAGCTCCCGCCACGCTGCTGCAACGAGAGGGCAGTTATCCCCTGGTTGGCGCTTGCCTTTCCAACCTGGTAGAAGTGGATTGGCGCGCTGACCGGATCGACCAGCCCTGCTGTTGAGGGAAAGGCGCCATCCGACAGGAGCCAAATAGAGCTACCTGGCTGTCGAGTAACGAGAGCGCCCGCGAGCCTCATCGCTTCCGTCATATCTGTGCCTGTAGCTGAAGGCGTGAGGCCGTCAACAGCGCTTCTAAGTCTAGCCTTGTCAGTGGTTTGTGCTATAAGGATGGAGGCATGATCATCAGAGCTAATCAAGGTTGCTGTTGCTCCATCTTGCAGCCCATCTATGAGCTCGCGTGCTTTGCTCTGGGCAGCTTGCAGGCGCGTCTGGCTGCCAGGGCTGGCGGTCAACGCGCCTGTACTTGCGGATACATCAACTATGATGATCACATTCTGGTCTGCGGCCTGAGCTGTGCGTACCCAGGGCTGTGCCATCGCTAAAATGAGGAGAGCAAGCGCTAACACCTGCAACAGTAGGAGCAAAGAGACGCGCAACCTCTGCCAGAGCGAGTTGGCTTCCCGGTCCCGGGTGAGGGAACTCCACAGATATAGGCTGGCGATGGGGGCCACAGGTCGCCGCAGCTTCAGGAGGTAAAGGGCAATGATCACTCCGAGAAGCGGTAAGGCGATGAGGGCTAAGGGTGAAAAGAGCCCCATCTATTCAGGCTTACTTTCATATGCTTTAGCATAGTCTTTCTCTGCGCTGTAGTCTTTCGCACAATGCGTGCAGTGCTGCCCCAGCCCCCAGTCAGCGGGCCGGTTACGCAACTTCTTCAGATGTTTCCTCCAGTACTGAGGCGATGATGGCGTCAGGAGAAATGCCTTCGGCCTCGCCGTCGAAGTTGAGAATGATACGGTGCCGCAAAGCAGGCAGAGCAGATGTCCTGATGTCTCTGAAAGCCACATTATATCTACCATCGAGGAGCGCGAGTATCTTGCCTGCCAGGATCATGCTTTGCAGCGCTCTGGGCGAGCCTCCATAGCGCACGTAGCGCTTCGTCATGGTTGCTGCCTCCGGGTTATCCGGGTGCGTCGCCTGCAGAATTCGCACAGCATACGATGTGACGTGGGTGGCGATTGGCGTCTGGCGCGCCAGGTGCTGCATAGCGACAATTTCGCCGCCGGTAGCGACACGATTCACCCGCGGCGCAGTGTCCGAGGTGGTGCGATCAGAGATAGCAACCAGTTCGGCGGCGGTTGGAAACGACACATTGAGCTTGAAGAAAAAGCGATCAAGCTGGGCCTCAGGCAATGGATATGTACCCTCCATTTCGAGCGGGTTCTGGGTTGCCAGCACGAAGAAAGGTTGAGGCAGCTTGTAGATGGTTCGGGCAACCGAGACGGTCCCCTCCTGCATAGCTTCGAGCAATGCCGATTGTGTGCGCGGCGTAGCCCTGTTAACCTCATCGGCGAGCAGCAAATTGGCGAAGACAGGTCCTGATTGGAATTGGAAGCGCCTGCCACCTGTCTCATCTTCAATAAGAATGTTGGTGCCGATGATGTCAGCCGGCATCAGATCGGGGGTGAACTGCACTCGACTAAAGTCGCAATCTAGCACGTCGGCCAGAGTGCGCACAAGCAGCGTTTTACCCAACCCCGGCACGCCTTCGAGAAGAACATTGCCCCCCGCGAAGAGGCAGACCAGCACCTGGTGAACCAGATTGCGCTGGCCGACAATTACCTTTCCTACTTCGCGTTCGATCCTTACCGCACGGTCGCGGAACTGCTCGACAGTCAGGGCAGCGCTATCGCTCTGCTGCTCGTCCTTTATCGTCGTTTCGCTAATTGCCACTCATCACTCCTTTATAATGCTTTGCACGCTAAGGCTTTTGCTTGGGGGCCGCACAGCGGCGCAGAGTTACTTTCCTAGCTCTGTGAAGTACTCCTTTACATACTCCTTGGCGTCAGCAGGCACATATACATGATCGAGAGCGTCGGTCGCCTGACTTGCATACTTACCTATTACTTCGGTGTAAGGTGTGCGCACCTGCGTCTTGCCACCTGCCCCGAGAGAGCCTTGCGTTCCGCCTGTGGTGCTTCCTGCACCTATCCTGCCTGCGACGCCATTGCCGTCGCCTGGCAATGGCGTCGCCTGCCCATTCCCCGAAGATCCACCCGATATTGCCTCCGGCGTAGGAGGGGGAGGCACATAAACCTTCTCGCCACCCCCCGATGCCCCTTGACTCGCCGCGCCAGAAGACGCTGAGCCGTTGCCCTGGGGATTCTGCACCTGTGTAATTCCACCGCTCACAGCCCCCGAAGCGCCGGTAACAGCGCCGTTGAAGGTGCCGGTGGAAGGCCCGTCGGACGCCCCACTGCCGCCGCCACCAGCCGGACCACCTGAGGAGCCATTTGCCGTTGGCTTGCCTTGAGCGCCGCTGCCGCCGGCGCCCGTGCCCGTAGAAGAGCCGCCGGAGGGGTTGCCTGCACCACCTCCGGTCCCCGTCGCGTTGCCGGTTGCGCTATTAGAGCCGCCGTTGCTTGCAGATGAGTTTGCCCCCTGGCCGCTCCCTGCGGTGTTGCGGTATTGCGGCATGTTTTGACCCATGCTGTCCGGCGGCGCGCCTGGCGCTTGACTTCCATTGCTGCTAGTAGGGTTCGCAGTTTGGTCGGCCTGCGGCGTGCCCGCCTGGTTGCTAGCGTCGCCTGGAAGGCTATTCGCTTGGCCGCCAGCCTGCGGGCTGCCACGCCTGCGGAAGCCAATCTGAGTGCGCTTGGCGAGTTGCTGGCCCGCCTGCGCCAACCCCTGACGCCCCTCATCGAGCTTGGCTTGCACATCCTCTACGGTCTGCGCGGTTTGCAGGGCACTCTCGGCGGCTCTAAAGCGCGAAGCTGCATCAGTGAGAGCCTGCGCTGCTTTTTGCTTGTCCTTGAGCGGTATCGCGCCGGAGGCATTAGTCAACGACGCGGCCAGCTGCGGGTCGCGGGCCGCCGCGAAGTCCGCAGCCTGGCTCAGGAATGACGCGGCGGAACGCGCCAACTCGGTCTGAAGCACGCCAGAGACGCTGCCAAGAAACTCCGACGCGTCAGCGGCTTTGCCCAGGTCAGTCGGAGCCTGTGATGACGCTGGGTCCCACTCCGCGTTACTGATAGCCGCCTGCTGCACCAGGCGCGCAGCGGTAACAAGACTGTCAAAGTCGGAGGTCTGGGAGGGCGAAAGCTCGCGCACCTTCTGCTGCGTGTCAGCAATTGCGGCGAGCAGCGAAGCCCTGTCGGCTCCAGGTGTGTGCAGTTGAGCTTCCAGACTGTCCAGCTCAGAAGTAAGGCTTTGCTTGGCGCTATCGGGCAGGTCGGGTTTTCCCACGATCTGCGCTTTCAACGCTGCGATTGTGCCGTCAATACCGCTCACCGCCTTGTTGAGGCTATTACGTTCAGCGCGAACTACATCAAGCGGGGTCGGCACTACTATAGCGGCGACAAGGGTAATAAGCGCCACCACAATGGCGATTGTATAACGCCTCCGCAACTTGAAGTGGAGGGCGCCCGGGAGCATTGGCATACGCTCGCGCAGCGCTGCCCTGGCATCGAAGACCATTTGCTCCAGGAAGTCATTTGAGGTGGGTTGCGCCCTGTTGCGCCCGCGCAGCAGTTCCATACAGGTAGTAACGCGCTCATCGAGGGCGAGGGTACGATCGAGATAGCGTGCCACCTGCCCATCGCCGGCCCTACGGCTAAGAGACCATACACCCAACCAGAGGAGCCATGCCGGTACAAATAGCGCGCTCGGCCACAATGGTATATCCAGGAGAGTAAAGCGGGCGAGGGCGATCCACGCTGCGGAGAGGAAGAGCGGCACAGGGTATGTAGCTCCCATTGCATTCCAGGTCTGTGCCCAGCGCAGACGCCAGCGTCCAGCGTCGAGCGCCCAAACGATCTCGGCGGGCCACCGTTTACCTCTATTTATCGTGCCCCTGGTTTGTGTGGAGATTGCCATAGTGAGTCCAGAATCAGCGCGGATGCCTTCGGCGGCGGTGGTGATAATACGCATCCCTATTATAAACTACCACATATTCTGTCAACCAGTTCACTTTTGAGCTATTTACAGGAAAAGGCAACCCCGGCTCGCTGTCCCCTGCCACCGAACGCGTAGTGTGGTATAATATGCTGCCAAAAGAGAAGGGTACAATCCATGTTGCAGGCTGAAACGTTAGTTTTATTGTACGTACCTTGCGGTACAAAAGAGGAAGCGGTGCGGATTGGCACCCATCTCTTAAGCGAGCGCCTGGTAGCCTGCGCCAACACTTTTGAGTCTCACTCCATCTACAGTTGGGAAGGCGAAATCAAGAGTGAAGTCGAAGCAATATTGCTTTGCAAGACAACAAGCCTACGAGCTTTCGCCGCAGAAAAGAGAATCCGCGAGCTTCACAGCTACGATTTGCCTTGTGTAGTGACGATCAACCCGGCGAGCGTGAATTACGATTACGCAAAGTGGGTAGCAGGTGAAGTGTCACAGAGCGCGAGGCTCGTAGGCGCTCACGACAACGAAGTTACCAACTAAGGACAGTCAGGGATATTACAGTGGAAATCTTTGGAATTGGGCTACCCGAAATAATCATGGTTGCCGTCGTCGCCTTGATTGTGCTTGGCCCAGAACGGCTGCCGGAAGCGGCTCGCACAATCGGCAAAGGGGTGGCCGACTTCCGCCGCGCGATCGAGCCTGCCCGCAGCGCATGGACTGATCTCTCCAGCGAGTTTACTTCAGCGGTAACCACTGTCACCTCTGCAACCACCCCCGTGCTGGGTACAAAGGCCAATGGCAACCCCTGGGATGTTCACCCCATTCTGCAAAAGATGACAGACGAAGAGCGGGCGATTTACATGCGCGGTGGCGAAATGCCGGAGCGCGTTCAGCAGGAGCTTGCCGAGAGCGCCAATCTCTACAGCAACGGCCATTCCACAGACGGGAACGGCTCACTGCCAGATCTTGACTATCCCATGCCACACAGTGAGTTAATCTTCCGGCCAGCACCGCGCAGAGACGCAGAAGACCTCTCTTACCCGGAACCAGGGACCACACCCCAGAAGGAGAAAGAACAGGAATGAACAAAAGCAGGCGACGCGCAGTGCAAAAGCACAGGGCAAAAGAGCACAAGTTCCAGACATTGAGGAAGAACGGTCAGGCTACAGGCGGCGCTGTACATCCCCACGCAGCCGCTCCGCAAAATGCGATGGCACGCCCCATCAGGCCAACCAGCCCCACGCCTGCCCCAAATGCCCACGCAGAGGCACCCGCAGCTGAAGTGGCACCTGTCCCGCCGGCTGAATGACGCCTGGGGCAAGTACGTTCTGTCCTGCTGTGGAGGCGCGCAAAGAGACGCCTTTCTCTCGAAAACTCCTACTCAAAGGGAGGTTTTAGAGTTCCACGCGAAACGTGTTACTTGACCACCAACTGCCCCTTCATACCTTGATCTTTGTGTAATTCGCAATAAATCTCGTACGTTCCTGCTGCAACGTTCGCCAGGACAACGGTCTTGCTCTGGCCTGGCGAAAGCTGCGTTTCGGCTGCCAGTCCTGTTACCTCAACCTCGTGTATATTCGCGCCGGAGTTGGTGAGCAGTAACGTTAGAGGCTTACCAGCCTCTGCGCGGTAGTCCGTGGGAGCGAACACGTTGTCCTTAGCTGTAACAATTATCTGCTGTGCGCCTGCTTGCGCCGTAGTTCCCACCGAGCCATTATCGCTCGTGGGGGTTGTCGCGCCTGTTACTGCGCCACACCCGGCCAGGAGAACCAGCAACACCCCACAGCCCGCTAGCCCTATAATCAGCCTGATTAGTGGTCTCAATGGTTTATTACCTTTGTCTTTCTTGAAGGTTTAGCTGGTCTTCATTTCCACCGGGGCAGAAGATGTAACCGACGCCTCAGTGGAAGCAGGCGCAGATACGGGGGGTACAGGCGGCTGCACAGACTGCTTCGCCGGACGCAGCAATACGGAGCCGGTAACGATAAGATAGCCGAAGTAGCCCATTACCTCGCTGAACGATGGCTGGGAAACATATCCTATTAACGCCTGCAGAATAGACCCCAGGCCACTGCTATTCGGTATCAGCGCCGATGTGTCCCACACGGGCGCGATAATCGCGGGAACCCAGCCCACATCCTCGAGCTCGCCAATAGCATAGCGGAAGATAGCCGCCGCGAAAATAACCAGAAGCACGCTTGTAATCTTGAAGAAGGTGCGAAGCTGAAGTCGCATCCCCGCCACGTACACGGCCCATGCCACCGCCAGCGCCACCGCGAGGCCCACGACACCACCTATCACGGTCGCCATGCCACTCGACTGAAAAGCTGCGGCTGAAAGGAATAGGGCCGTCTCCACGCCCTCACGCGCAACAGTTAGGAAGGCTACTACAAACAGACCCCAGGCGGCCCCCTGCGCCATCTTTGCCTTCATATCATGCTCAAGGGAACCTTTGATATAGCGGGCCTGCCTCGACATCCAGAAGATCATGTACGTCAGCATCACAACCGCGAAAAGCGAAGTTAGCCCTTCGTAGATCCCCTTGGCGGGATACTCAAACTGTGAGTTAATCAGTTGCAGGACTACAGTGAAGCCCACCGCCATCAGAGCTGCCGAGATCGCTCCCGCCCAGACCGAAAGCTGGCGGTCGAGCCTACCCACTTTGCGTAAATACCCAAGCATGATAGCGACGATAAGCGCCCCTTCAAGGCCCTCGCGAAATATAAGAATGGCAGCAGCGATGTTCATATGCATAAGCTCCAGTTCTTCTGCTAAGAGTGCCGCTCACTTATGGCAGGCGGCCCATATTAACGTACCTTAATTTGGAGTTGGTGTCAAGAGGTGAATGTTAATTTTAGCAGAAGAAACTGTAAAAAGTTTGCAAAAAACTTAGCCTGTAAGCAAGGTCGGCAACCGGACTCGCGCTCACCCCGCCAGTCGGGTCCGTATCCAATCGTGCAACACGGCGTGGGTGCTTGGAAAGGCAAGCTCGTCCCAGGGTATTTCATCTGGCGCAAAGGCACACACCTCGATTGCCTCAGTGGTAAGATGAGGCAGATCGCTCGTATGAGACAAACGGGCAATGTAGACGATATTGACAACAGAGGCCGAGGCTTGCGAGTACACCCCCAGCAGCCCTTCTAACTCGACTTCGCAGCCAATCTCCTCGTGCGTCTCACGCACTGCCGCCTGCGCGGTCGACTCGTCCCACTCCTGGTATCCCGCCGGATAAGTCCAGAAGCCGAGCCGTGGCTCTATGCCGCGCCTCAAGAGCCACACCTTGCCGCCTTGTACGGGCAATGTGCCGCTCACAATCATGGGATTGACATAGTGTATGTGCCCACAATTCGGGCAGACCAGGCGAGGCCGATCTTCAGTAGGCACTTTGGTCTCCACAAGAGGGGAGGCGCATACAGAGCAAAAGCGAGGGCTGTTCATACTAAAAGTCTGACAAAGTAGCAGGGCTGAAACGCAATTGTATGATGATTGGCACTCTGTAATGTATAATTTACTCGTATCGGTTGTCAATGAATAGCGGTTAGAGATTATCATCGCCTATCTCAGTCCTCACCACGCATTACGCGTCGTTAGACCTGAACGGCAAGCGTTCAGAGTAGGGGTGCAGGGGCCTTGCCCCTGACGGGGTATTAGGGGTGCCCCCTAATCTCTCCTGATAATAGTTCCCCATCCCACGTGTGGGAGGGGGTTAGGGGGTGGGCCTTGCCTTTGTACAACGCTAGTACCCTGCTTTGTTCAACCCCATCTCTGAACATTTATCCTGAACGCCCCGCTTGCTTGTCACTACTTGCTATGTTAAAATCAATGCTGTGGATCAGGTCCCTTCATGAGGAGAGTGACTGTGCTGTGCTAGCACAGCACGACTTCGCGATTCTCCTTGGCCCCGTTTAGCGCATTGAGGAGCCGCTTTTTGTCAGCTTCAATTGAGACAGTCTCAACAGAATATATGCAGCGTGGAACTCCCCACGCCTCGTTCTGGGTGAAGTATAGAGTCCTTTTCGCCCTGCTTATGATATTGATAGCGGGCGCTTTTTTCCGCTTTTATGGGCGCAACTTCGACCAGGGCCAAAACCAGCACCCTGATGAGCGATTTATAGTGGGAGTTACTCAGGGCGTCACCTGGCCTTCAGCAGGGCAAAATATCTTCGATCCCAATACCAGCCCAGTAAACCTCCGGCGTGATCAGATTGGCACATGCAGCAATCCAACCGGCTGCCGCTACCCCTACGGTTCGCTGCCGGTTTATTTGACGCGGGTTGCTGGGTGGGCGCTCGGTACAGCGCTTCCTCCTACAATCAGCAGTCCACGTGGTTACTATTTGCAAGACTACAACGCGGTCACTTTGCTGGGGCGCTGGATCTCTTCCATCTTTGACCTGATCACTATTTTGCTCGTCTTCCTCATTGGGCGGCGGCTCTATTCCAGCGGTGCGGGGTTGATAGCAGCCGCGCTCGTCGCCCTCGCGGTCACGCTCATTCAGAATGCGCATTTCTACACTTCTGATACATTCCTTACCACTTTTATAATGGGTGCGCTTTACTTTAGCGTTGTGATGATGCAGCGCCCAGCGTGGTGGGCAGCAGCCGGAGCAGGAGCCTGCCTCGGATTGGCGGTAGCCACCAAAGTCTCGGTGGTCTTCTTCGCAGTGGTGGTGGTGGCTGCCGTTGTGCTGCGCGCAGCCTATCGTATGAGAACGCGCAAGCTCGGAGCGGACCTTGGCGACCCGGTGGGCGTCAAGCCTGCGTCCGCAACAGAGAGGTCGCATAGCTTCGGCGGGCACTTGCTGCGCGGGCTGCGCTATCTGCTGATCGCCGCTCTCTTTGCTTTTCTGGCCTTCGCGATTACTGAGCCTTACGTTATCTGGCAGTTCGATTTCTCACGCTTCCAGGTGGGTGGCATCTCTGCCGTGCTCGACTCCAATCCCTGGTGGGGCGGCATCGTCGAGCAGGCAGGCATCCAGAGCGGCCAGATAGACATGCCTTATACACGGCAATATATCGGCACCGTGCCTGTGCTCTATAATCTGCAAAACATGGTGCTGTGGGGACTTAGCCCCATTCCGGGCATCGTAGTGGTGATTGGCTTCCTCCTGGGCATCTGGCTCGCCTTCCGCAAGCGGCCTGCCGAAGTGTTGCTTATGGCGGGGGCGATACCATACTTTGCCACTATTACTCTGCCCCTCGAAGCCAAGTGGATGCGCTACATGCTGCCACTCGTGCCGATATTCTGTCTCCTGGGAGCGGCACTTCTTGTGCGTGGGACCATATGGATGCGGGGTCGTATAGCCCAACTCCCCGCAGGTGAGCGAACGCTCTCCACCAGGCTTCGCCGCGCTATCTTCCCTTCCCTGACTGCAATCACAATTGCCGCGGCCTTCCTATGGTCGGTGGCCTTTATGAACATTTACACACAAGACCAGTCTCGCGTGCAGGCATCTCAGTGGATATATGCGAACGTGCCCGGTGGCGCTGTACACAGCGTGGAAGGCTGGGACGATGAGATGCCCCTAGGCTTGCCGAGCAACAGCAGTTTCAACCGCTACGGTGCACCGCTCCCGCTCAACCTGTACGATGACAAGCCGCCGGAAGGTGAGTTTGAGTACATCACCAATATGCTCAACCAGACGCGCGCGCAGCTGGCTGTTACCGAGGCAGGCGCTAACGCCATCAGCAGCGCGGGTGACGAGCAGATATTTCAGGATGTGCCGCCGGGCAGCCCATTGTATGCAGCGATTAACCAGGTAGGCCGGAGCGGTAGCATGAAGGGCTTCGCTTGTGGCTCAACCCCCCAGGAGCCGTGCCTTGGACCAAACAACAAGCCCTACTTCCGCCCGAACGCCCCAGCCCTCGACTATATTATCCTTGCCAGCAACCGCCTTTACGGGTCTATACCCAGGTCGCCCTGGCGCTACCCTGTGCAAACCGAGTTCTACAAGCTCCTGTTCGAAGGCAAGCTGGGCTATAAGCTGGCGCAGACAACACAGGTAACGCCTGAGCTTTTCGGCATGCGCTTCGACGACCAATCAGCCGACGAGAGCTTTACTGTTTACGACCATCCGAGAGTTGACATCTTTCAGAAGGTTAGCACCCTCAGCCAGGACCAGCTCAGATCGCTTTTCAGCTCGTCGCTCAACCGCCCTATCAGCCAGTATAGCCCAACGCGACAAGGCTCCGCACTAGATAACAACTCGCTCGCCTATGACGGCAGTATGCCGCCGGTCATGATTTCGCAGCTTCCTGTCGTCAATGACTATTCATGGAACCCGCTCGCGCAGGAGAATACACAGTGGATCGGCGTTCTGCTCTGGCTCCTGGCGATGGAACTGCTGGGGCTGATCGTCTTGCCCGTTGTCTTCACCATCTGCCGCAACCTGCCCGACAGAGGCTACTCAGTCACCAAACTGGTGGCGCTGCTCCTTGTCTCATGGGGAACATGGATTCTGGCGAGCACGCGTCTTGTGCCATTCACAACCTGGAGCGTGTTGCTGGTAACAGTGGCGGTTGCCTTGCTGTCGCTTTTGTGTTGGCGGCTGGGCGCCTGGCGCGACATCAGGCGCTACTTGCGCGAAAAGCGGGCGCTGGTGATTTTCTACGAAGGCATCTTTCTTGTGGGCTTCGCGATCTTCCTCTGGATACGAATGCAGAACCCCGACCTCTGGCAGCCTTATCTCGGTGGCGAGAAACCAATGGAGTTCGGCTTCCTCAACGCCATACTACGCAGCCCATGGATGCCCCCCGCCGATCCCTTCTTCTCCAATGGCGTCATCAACTACTACTACCAGGGCTACTTCATCGTAGCCAACCTGATAAAGCTGGTTGGCGTAGACCCAGCAATCGCTTTCAACCTGACTGTACCCTTGCTTTACGGTCTGGCGTTCACGGCGGCGGCGGGCGTGCTTTATAACCTTGTCGCCTGGAGCCAGAAAAGGCGTGGCAGTCTTCACATCGTGTCGCGCAGTGGCATGGCCTTCGGCCTCCTGGCAGGTGTGCTGATGCTGGTGATCGGCAACATGGTAGGCCTTTACCAGTTGTTTATGATCACCTTCCCCCAGGCCGTTCCTACTGTACTCAAGTGGGTGCAGAAGCTCGGCATCACCGAGCAGTCGTTGACCGCCCCACCACCCACCTTTGACTTCTGGGGGCCGAGCCGTGTGATCGCTCACACCATAAACGAGTTCCCATTCTGGAGTTTTCTCTTCGCAGATCTCCACCCGCACCTTATGGACATCCCATTCACTCTACTGGCGGTGGCGCTTAGCCTTAATCTCGCCTTCTCAGGCCGCTTCAAGGGCCTGCGCTACGCGCTTAGAGCTACAGTCACTGAACAATATAGAGGAAAGCTGCTTGATGAGGTCGCAGCGGCGCTGTCGTGGTTGTGGGGATGGGGCTGGTCGGGCGTGCTGCGCTTTGGCGTAACAGCGCTGTCACTCGGCACTCTTGCTGCGGTAAACTCCTGGGACTTTCCTACCTACGCGGCTGTGGCGGGAGGCGCGACTCTGATCGCGCTCCTTCTGGCAAACAGTGTATCGAGGGAACAGCCGCTAGGCCTGCATGCGCCTGAAAGCCCGAGCCTGGCTAGCCGTTGGACCCTCTATATAACCAGCCTTGTTTCAATTGCTGCACTGGCAGGCATGGCTTTACTTGCCTATCTGCCTTTCTTCCTCAGCTTCAAGGCTTTTTACACGAAGATTCTTCCGTTGGTAGATGGTGGCGTGATACAAAACAGCACCACCATCATGCACCGCACCACGCTCGCCGAGTTCCTCGTAATATGGGCGCTCTTTGTCTTTATCGCAATCTCCTACCTGGTATATAGGCTATGGAGCTTCCCCTGGCAAGCAGCTTACGCCAGCCTGACCCGGTCAGTTCCTTCCCAACCGAGAACCCTTTCCCAGCAGATGGCGAGCGGCCATGCTTTTGCGCGGCGATTGGCTCTGCCTGGGCACGGGCTTAAGTTCGCCCCTGCCCTCTCCGGCGCGGAGGTGCGGTCGGCGACCAGCCAAGCACACTTCTCTTTCAGGCTGGAGCCAGCAGCAAGCGCCGAAGAGAACGCGCCCGTGAGCCGCGCATCCGCAGGGGGGAATACACCGATCATTGCAGACGTTATAGATGGGGATGGTAACTTGGCAGGCCCAGACATTGCAACGGACCGGAAGGCAAAGGAGCCAAACTCCGGCGTATCTGCCTACTCCCATGGCGATGACAGCCAGGTGGACGCAACGGCTAACTACCCGGCGTATGCTTCGCCGCAAACAGAGATTGGCGGCAACGGCTGGGGCGAACTCTCAGGCGGCGACGAAGACTACGGCAATAGTTACCGTGGTGACACACCGAGCGAAGCGGCTAACTGGGTGGCGGAGGCTCACAGCCAGGCTCAACTTGAACCTCTCTTGCCAGCGCCAACGCCCAACCCGGGTGTTATTCCGCTCTGGGCGGGGCTTGCTCTGCTCGCTATAACAACGTTGATTGTGATCCTGCAACTGGCAACGGGACAGTACTTAATTGCCCTCCTTGCTGCCTTGATCGGCGGCATAGCAGCGACGACCCTCGCCACATCGCGCTCGGCAGCGTCACTCTTTACGGGCCTGCTGCTACTAGGGGCGCTGTCAGTCGCCCTCAGCGTGGAGCTGGTCTACCTGGCTGACCACCTGAACGGCAGCGATAGCTTCAGGATGAACACGGTCTTCAAGTTCTACATGCAGGTGTGGGTGCTCTTCGCCCTGGGTGGCGCGACGGCTATTTACCACATCCTCTATGGCATCGGCTCGCGTCGCACGCCTCGTCAGGCCGCGGCGAAAGCTGATAAAGCAAGGAGCGCACTTCCACTGCTTGCAGAGGCCAACCTGCTAACGAATGGCGTGGCGAACGGGCACAAAGATGAGAGTGAACCGGACACAGCTCCTCTGCCGCGCCCTTCTTCGGCCACAGACGATATACATAGCAACTGGCTCGTCTGGAGCGCAGAGGCCGCCGCGCAGCCTGTGCAGACTACCGAGCCTGACTATTACCCACCAGCACCCCCGGAACCCCCGGAACCCCCGGAACCCCCGGCGCCCTCAGCAGCAGATGAGAAAGCTATGAGCTATCTGCGCACACCTGCTGCTCCAAAGCCTACTAACCCACGACTTCGCTGGACAGCGGGTCGCATCACCTGGTCAGGCATCTTTGCACTATTTATGCTGGCGGCGCTGGTCTTTCCTCTCTTTGACACTCGCAGCCGCCTGCTGACGCGCTTTCCAGTTACACCGCCTATCGGCACCTTGAGCGGGATCAAGTATATGACGACCGCAACTTACGGCACTGACCAGGCTCCGGCTCCCATCAACCTGAAGTATGATTACGCAGGAATAAACTGGCTAAACCAGAATGTAAAAGGCCTGCGCGTTATCGCTGAACTGCCTACCGACTACTACCGGGCGGGCGGCATGCGGGTGGCGAGCAACACAGGCCTGCCTATGGTAATAGGCTCTGAGCACGAGGAGGAGCAGCGCGCTCCGCAGGATGGCATAGCCATATACAACACCCTGGTTGGACAGAGGCGCAGCGACATGACCGAGTTCTTTACCACACCCGACACCCAACGTGCCCTGACAATTATCAACAAGTACAATATTGATTACATCTATCTAGGGCAGTTAGAGCAGGCAAAGGCCAAGGATACCGGCATGGCGAAGTTCACGCAGCTTGCAGACGCAAAGGTAGGCGTGCTCAAGGAAGTCTTTAACGCCAACGCCCCGGCTGGACTGCCAGGCACTATCATCTACCAGGTTGCGAAAGACACAAAGTCTCTGATTGGCAGCCCCCTAGTAAACACCGGTGCGCCAGGCATTGGCCTCACACCCCTGCCAACATCGGTGCCCACGCCTGTGCCTGCGCCACCCACTAATGATCCCGCACTCCAGGCACTCATTGCTGATGTCACAGCAAATCCGACCGACCGCAACAAGCGAATGAAGCTGGTCAACTGGTATCTTGACCATACTTTCTACATAGTGGCTGCGCAGCAGATGGAAATCATAGTGAAGCAGAATCCCACCGACGTGGCGATACGCCAACAACTTGGAGATGCTTACCAAGCCGCGGGGCAGCCCGACAAGGCGCTGAAGGCGTGGGAGGATGCCCGCGATGTGGACCTGAACAACCCGGCGGGGCACAACAAAGTTGGAATCGCATATCTGGACCGCCGCCGCACAGATGACGCGATCCGCGAGTTCCAGGCGGCCGTGACCGTTGACCCTACCTTCATCGAATCGTGGGTACACCTGGGCAACGCCCTTGAGACGAAGGGCGACCAGCCGGGCGCGATCAACGCATATCAGAATGCGGTGAACAACGCCAAGGGCGACAGCAGTTGGGTTCAGGCTGCGCGCGACCGCCTGAGTAAGCTGAAGTAAAGCGCTAATGCGTAGTGCGTAGTGCGTAGTGCGTAAGTTGAGGTTAGAGATACCACATCTATAACTCCTTGCATAATAAGCATCACGCATTACGATATATGCCCTCTTTGCCATCTTGACAGCAGCTTCTTACTTCTATATAATGCGCCTACGCCAGCGATGCAATAGTGCGGCGCTCATACACCGCATCGTAAATTGCGACACGGCCAACGCACCTTCGGGTATGTTCGGTCCGCGATCATCCTTACAGAGATCCTTACGGGGGAGGTGATCGGCCCCACGCTTGCACTGATGCTCTCTACATGACTTGTAAGCTCCGGGTTTGGGCTACCCATAGCGTTGTCTGAGCTTATCCAAGGCACCCTTTTGTGTCGTTGCGAGTCATCCTGAGAGGTAGTTACCTTTCGTAAAAGAAAAACGGAGGAGAGTTTTACCTATGAAGACCGCAAAACGT
>JADEYI010000392.1_pt1 | contig 64082 bp, 65 predicted proteins | sample 8542331 | NCBI WGS metagenome assembly JADEYI01 (sample SAMN16510988, study PRJNA670497) | mine drainage metagenome | isolation source: biofilm near Copperflume 1 | place: Germany: Marsberg coppermine Kilianstollen | collected 2018-02 | reverse complement strand
TGCCCTTGCTCTCGTCTGTGCCCTTGCTCTCGTCTGTGCCCTTGCTCTCGTCTGTTCCCTTGCTTCCGTATAAGACATTGCTCTCGTCTGCGATCCTGTTCTCGTCTGTGCCTTTGCCCTTCTTTGCGCCCTTGCCCTTGCCTTCCCGTTTGGCCTTGCCCTCCCGTTTGGCCTTGCCCTCCCCTTTGCCTTTGCCCTTGCCCTTGACTCGCGACTCAGACTGGACGGCAGTCCTGCGCTCCTTGCGAGTCAATCCGGGCTCAGGAGCAGCGCTCGATGCGTCCACGGCCAACAGGTCGTATGCGGACGGGTAACCCGCGGCATGAGCGCCCGTAACCCTTGGCGGCGGAGGAGCGCCCGCGGCCGCTGGGGGGAGCCGTGCACCATCAGCCTCAGAAGCTGCGCTCTGTTCGCGTTCATCTCGGCCGGATGCCACCGAAGCGGCTGTACCGGATGGTGACACGTCATCGCTAGCAGCGGCCGGGTCGGCACCGGCCGCGGGAGGTGCGGACGAGGTGCGACCCTTGCGACGTGCACTGTGGGCGCCACCCCGTCGGCGATCTCGGCGGGCCATGTGGCGACCCTACCAATCGAGGGCCTAACCCAGGGTGAGGCTCCTCGTGCTGTCAAGGGCGAATTGGAGCACCGCCAGGGGCCGCACGAGGATCGATCTGGCGGATTCAGCCGTAGGCGGCGTACCCGGTCCGGTCGACGATCTCGGCCAGTTCACTCTCGCCGGTGGCCACCACCCGACCATCGGACAGCACGTGCACCACGTCAGGGTGGAGCACGTCAAGCAACCGACGGAAGTGGGTGATGGCCAGCACTCCGAGACCCCATTCGGTCGTGGCCTCCTGCACTCGGCTCCCAACGTCGCCCAGGGCGTCGATGTCGAGTCCGGAGTCGATCTCGTCGAGGATGGCGAATCGGGGCCGCAACACCCCGAGTTGGAGAGTCTCGTTGCGCTTGCGCTCGCCGCCCGAAAGGTCGACATTGAGCGGACGATCGAGGAAACGCTCGTCGAAGCCGATACGGCCTGCCTCGGCACGCAGGCGCTCCCCGATGTCGACCCCATCGGCGGCGATCTCGTCGGCCGGGATCGTCGGACGAGCCGCAGTCAACGACGTCACCAGCGAGACTCCCGGCACCTCGATCGGGTGTTGCATGGCGAGGAACAGGCCGGCTCGGGCGCGTTGCCAGGTGGGCAGAGCCAGCAGGTCGATGCCATCGAGCGTCACGGATCCGTCCAGGATCTCGTAGCCCGGCCTTCCCATCAGCACGTGGGCGAGCGTGCTCTTGCCCGATCCGTTGGGTCCCATCACCGCATGGACCTCTCCACTGCGCACGGTGAGGGATACGCCGCGCAGGATTTCCCGTCCGGGAATGCCGGCACGGAGCCCTTCGATTTGCAATTCTCCCGTACTCATCGGACCACCACCGAGACATCGTCGCCCTCGAGAATCACGTCGTAGACCGGAACGGGGCGAGTGGCGGGAAGCGAGCAGGGCTCACCGGTCACGAGGTCGAAGGTCGAACCGTGCTTGGAACATTCGATCTCACGCTCGCCGGACCAGACCTCGCCTTCGGCCAATGAGTAGTCCTCATGGCTGCATCGGTCCCCGATGGCGTAGTAGTCGTCGTCGATGCGGACGAGAGCGACCCGCAATCCGGCCACATCAAATCGCCTGGCTTCGCCCGAAGCCAGGTCCTCGCGTCCACAGAGTCGGACGGTCTCGGGTCGACCCACATCACTCGACGCGGCCTCAGGCACCGAAGGCTCCGCTGCGGTCGGCCAAGGCCCTGCCGATCATCGATCGGGCGCCGTCAACCGGCACCTGGTCGGCGATGTTCTCGAAGAAACCGGCGACGATGAGCCGCTCGGCCACGTCGGGCTCCACGCCCCGTGATTCGAGGTAGTAGCGCTGGTCCTCATCCACTGGTCCGACCGTCGACGCATGGCTGCACTTGACGTCATTCTCTTCGATGTCGAGGTTGGGGACCGAGTCGGCGTGGGCACCCTCGTCAAGAACCAGGTTGTGATTGGTCTGCATGGCATCCGACTTGACCGCTCCGCGACGAACCCGGATGAGCCCGCTGTAGACAGAGTGCGAACTGTCTGCCACCGCTCCCATGAAGAGGAGGTCACTGGTGGTGCGCGGGGCAAGGTGATCCTGGAGGGTGCGGAAGTCGAGCATCTGGTCGTTCCGGCCGATGAATGCGGCTCGGAGCATGCTCGTTCCGGCGCTGCCTCGCAACGCCGAGTCGGTCCGGAGTCGGGCATAGCCCCCGCCGAGGGCCACGGCAAAGCTCTTGAGCGTGGCATCGGTTCCGATCGTGCTCGCCTGGTGGGCCAGTTGCCAGGTGTCAGGGCCCAATGCCTGCACGCTCACGAAGGCCAGCGACGCATCGTCAGCCACCTGCAGTTCGGTCACCGGAACCACCAACCGTTCCGGTTGCCCGACATCGGACGCGGGCATCCCTGCTGGAGCTGAGGAAGTCGGCAGATCGGCCAGCAGCCCCGCGTTGATGTCGACGACGATTTCGATGACCGCCGCGGTGGATGCCACGCCTCCCCGAACGATGGTCCGGGGAAACACGGCGTCGCCGCCGGCGCCGCTGATGACGTGGACGATGACAATCGGGGCATCGATGTTGGCATGCGGACCGATGTCGATGATGAGGGGATCGACGGCGAATGCGTCGTTCAGCAACAAGAACTCCCGTGGATCGGTCACCACCGATCCGAGCAGGGCCTCGGCGTGATCGTGCTCTGTGACTCGACCGAGGGTCAGGACATCGTCGCCCACCGATGTAGCCACAGTGGCCAAGACGCCGTCGATGGTCACCAAGAGCCCGGAACGGGGACCGAGGCTGCTCACCAGGGAGTGGACCCGGTCGGACGAGGATGCCCCAGGATCGTTCGATGGAGCCTTCGGCGCAGCATCGACGGGATGGAAGCGGTCGAGATCGAGCTGGTCAATCCGGCTGTACCGCCACACTTCGTCCTTCTCAACCGGGAAGGGGGCCGAGGAGAACGCCTCGGCCGCGGCCGATCGCCGTTGCTGCAACCAAGGGAGCCCAGGTAGGGCTGCGGCGTTTTCGGGGGTGAACGTGGACAGAACGGGAGCCTCTCGCGCAAGGAGGCCCGAACCACGAGCCTCGGCTCCCATACTACCTGGCTGTGCTGGCCCTCCGACCTGGCTGGGCCCGCCCTGCGACCCCTGGGCGAGCGAGCCGGATGAGCTTCCTCGACTCCCGATGCGCCGCTTCGCCCACTTCGGCTGAAACGCTTCTCCCCGCCGCGGCGTACGCTCCACGGCATGCCCCCGTCCCCAGGTCCAACCATCGACTCCTTCGCCTCCGAGGTGCTTGCCATCGAGGTCGACGGGCCGGTGGCGACACTGTGGCTCGACCGCCCAGACAAACGCAATGCCTTGGGACCGGCGTTCTGGTCTGACCTACCCAGGGCGATGGTCGCCATCGGATCAGACCCGGAGGTGCGTGCCATCGTGGTGGCGGCCCGAGGACCTCATTTCTCAGTCGGATTGGACCTCGTTGCCATGTCGGGACTGACGGGATCGACGAACTCCACGGGAGGCACTGCGCCTTCGATGGCTGCCCGGGCCCGATCGGCGCGCGCCGAGATCCGCCGGCTCCAGGCGTCGGTGGCCTCGGTTGCCGAATCTCCCCTGCCGGTGATCGCCGCCATCCACGGCTACTGCATCGGCGGAGGCGTCGACCTGGCCGCGGCGTGTGACATCCGCCTGGCCAGTGCTGACTCGCTCTTCTCAGTCCGAGAGACCAAGGTGGCAATCGTGGCCGACCTCGGGAGCCTGCAGCGCCTCCCCCACATCATTGGCCAGGGCCACCTGGCCGAGTTGGCCTTCACCGGCAAGGACATCACCGCGGCCCGGGCGGAGTCGATCGGGCTGGTCAACGCGGTCAGCCCGGACTCCGATGCCGTCCTAGGCGACGCCCGGGCCATGGCCGCGGAGATCGCCGCCAACTCGCCGCTGGCCGTGCAGGGCACCAAGGCGGTGCTGAGGGCCGGCGAGGGCAGGTCGGTGGAGGAGGGGCTCGAGTTCGTGGCGACCTGGAACGCGGGGTTCTTGGCCTCCGACGACCTCACCGAGGCGATGACCGCCTTCATGGAGAAGCGTCCAGCGGTGTTCACCGGCAACTAGCCCAGCGACCGGGATGGGCAGGGCCAGCCGGGCATCAGGCTCAGCCTGCCGCCACGGCTGTCACCGCGGTGATGCCGCCATGGTGAAGGGGTTCATGCGGTGGTGTAGCAAACGGTTCAGCGCTTCCGACGCCACCAACGCTGTCCCTTGCGATCATCCTCTTTGCGCACGTCGGCCAGAACCTCAGGGCCCACGGCGTTGATGATCTCCTCGGCCTGATCGAGCAGTTTGGCCGCCTCCTCGCCGGGAACGTCGGGCATGGGCTCGAGTTTCGGCTCGATCAGCGAACCGTGCGACCAGCCGACGTCAGCCAGACGGGGGGCATAGGACGCGCAGTCGTCCGGGCACTTCCACGGAGCCTCGGGAGCCAGGTCGAGGATGCAGAACCGGGCGACTTCGCCCGAGTCGTAGGTTCGGCTCTGGAAGTGCTTGCACTCTTCCCTCATGGCCATGAGTACATTCTGCCTTTTCGATCGCTCATGTGCTGCTCACCGGCTTCTCGATCGCCGGGATGGTCGACCAGACCCGATCAGCCGACCGAGCCCTCCATCTGCAGCTCGATCAGCCGGCTCCACTCGACGGCGTACTCCATCGGCAGTGTCCGGGTGATCGGCTCGATGAACCCGTTGACGATCATGCCCATGGCCTGAGTCTCGGAGAGCCCCCGGCTCATCAGGTAGAAGAGCTGGTCGTCGCCGACCTTGGAGACCGTGGCCTCGTGGCCGATCCGTGCGTCCCGCTCGCCGACCTCCATGTACGGCTTGGTCTCCGACACCGAGGTGTCGTCGAGGAGGAGCGCGTCACAGCGCACGAAGCTCTTGGCGTGCTTGGCTCCTTCGTCCACGTGGACCAGACCCCGGTAGGTGGTGATGCCGGCATCCTTGGAGATCGACTTGGAGACGATGGTCGAGGTCGTCTCGGGAGCAGCGTGGATCATCTTGGCTCCGGCGTCCTGGTGCTGGCCGGCCCCGGCGTAGGCCACGGACAGGACCTCACCGGAGGCCTTCGGGCCCATCAGGTAGACCGAGGGGTACTTCATGGTCAGTCGCGAGCCGATGTTTCCGTCGATCCACTCGACATGGGCCTCGGCCTCGGCCCTGGCCCGCTTGGTCACCAGGTTGTAGACGTTGTTGGACCAGTTCTGGATGGTGGTGTACGTGATCCTCGACCCCTCGAGCGCCACCAGCTCGACCACCGCGGAGTGCAGTGAATCGCTGGTGTACACCGGAGCCGAGCAACCCTCGATGTAGTGCACCTGGGATCCGACATCGGCGATGATCAGGGTCCGCTCGAACTGGCCCATGTTTTCTGCGTTGATGCGGAAATAGGCCTGCAGCGGCTGATCGACGATCACATTGGGCGGAACGTAGATGAAGGAGCCGCCCGACCACACCGCCGAGTTGAGGGCGGCGAACTTGTTGTCGTTGGGGGGGATGATCGTCCCGAAGTACTTTCGGACCAGATCGGGGTACTCACGCACCGCCGTGTCCATGTCACAGAAGATGATGCCCAGGGCCTCGAGGTCCTCGCGATTTCGGTGGAACACGACCTCGGACTCATACTGGGCGGTGACACCGGCCAGGTACTTGCGCTCGGCCTCGGGGATGCCCAGCTTCTCGTAGGTGTTCTTGATGGCATCGGGGAGATCGTTCCAGTCCTCCACCTGCCCCGACGTCGGCTTGATGTAGTAGTAGATGTCGTCGAAATCGAGGTCGGGCATGTTGACGGCGAACCACTCGGCCATGGGGCGCTTCTCGAAGCGCTGGAGGGCGCGGAGGCGGAAGTCACGCATCCACTCCGGTTCCTTCTTCATCGCCGACATCTCGCGGACGATGGACTCGTTCAACCCCTTCTTGGGCTTGAAGACATAGTCCTCTTCGTCGGACCACCCCAGCTGGTATTTTCCGAGGTCAAGGTCGGTGGCGGTCATGTGAACTCCCGAGATGTCGTCCGGTCGGACTGATTTCTCCTATACAGATAGTAACAACCTCAGATGGACGACTGAACGGGCACGGGCATCTCGGCCAAAAAGTCATGCCATCCTGGTCGGATGCCCGACAGTTCGACTACCGAGCACCCTCCGCTGGCCGTCAGTCCCCCTGCCCCCGACCGGCGTCCGGTCGAGCTCAGGGCCCATGGCGATGTCCGGATTGACGATTGGTTCTGGCTCCGGGACAAAGACGACCCCGCCGTGATCGACCACCTCAAGGCGGAGAACGCCTACACCGAAGCGGTCATGGCTCCCACCAGCGGGCTCCGGGACGCCCTGTTCGACGAGATCGTGGCCCGTATCGAGGAGACCGACCTCTCGGTACCGGTCCGCAAGGGCCCCTGGCTCTACTACAGCCGCACGGTGGAGGGGCGCAGCTACGCCATCCATTGTCGGCGCCCCGTAGCCGGGGATGCGTCCGACACGGAGGTGGGCTCCGGGGCCGGAGGCACCCACGAAGCGGCTCCGGAGGGGGAGGTGGTTCTCCTGGATGAGAACGCGCTGGCCGAAGGGCACGACTACTTCGCCCTCGGGAACCTCGAGGTCAGCCCGGATCACCGCTGGCTGGTGTATTCGACAGACACCACGGGCGGGGAGCGCTACACGATGCGTTTTGCCGACCTGACCTCAGGGACCGAGTCGCCCGAATCGCTCGATGACACCTCGTACGGAGCCGCCTGGGCCAATGACAACGCCACGGTCTATTTCGTACGCGTGGATGAGGCCATGCGCCCCTACCAGCTGTGGCGCCACCGGGTCGGCACCGACCCGGTCACCGACGTGCTGATCTACGAGGAGGCTGACGACCGCTTCTACCTGGGGGTGGGCCGGACCAAGGACGACCGCTACATCCTGTTGGGCCTCAATTCGAAGGTGACGTCCGAGGTCCGAGCGCTGCCCGCCGACGAGCCGGTCGGCGAGTTCTCCATCATTGAGCCCCGCCGCCAGGGTGTCGAGTACGGAGTCGACCACGATCGTGGCGATCCGATCCAGGGACGGGACAGTCGATTCCTCATCGTGACCAACGACGCGGCCGAGGACTTCCGCCTCATGGAGGCCCCGGATGCATCGCCGGACCGGGCCCACTGGACGGAGGTCATCCCGGCCCGGGCGGGGATCAGGCTCGACAACGTCGACCCGTTCGCGGGTCACCTGGTGCTCTACGAACGGGAGGCGGGCGAAACCCGCATACGGGTGATCGACGCTGCCAGCGGTGCGTCGACCCGAGTGGGTCAGCCCGACTCGCCCTCCACGGTGTGGGGAGGAGCCAACCCGGAGTACGACTCCACCACCCTCCGCTACGAGTACACCTCCCTGACCACCCCCCGATCGGTCTTCGACCTCGACCTGGGGTCCGGCGACACCGTCCTGCGCAAGCGACAGCCGGTCCTAGGCGGATTCGACTCGGGCCGCTACCGAACCGAGCGCCTGTGGGCCGAGGCGGACGACGGGACCGAAGTGCCCATCTCACTGGTCTACCGACCCGATCTGGTGGATGGCGAACGGCACGCCGAGCCTTCGCCGTGCCTCCTCTACGGATACGGCTCCTATGAGGTCTCGATCGATCCGACCTTCTCGTCCCTTCGCCTGAGCCTCCTCGACCGGGGCCTTGCCTTCGCCATCGCCCACGTCCGGGGGGGCGGCGAGATGGGACGGGCCTGGTACGAGGAGGGCAAATTCGCTGCCAAGCCGACCACGTTCACCGACTTCGTGGCATGTGCCCGGACGCTGATCGACGAGGGCTGGACCTCGCCGGACCGGTTGGTGGCCCGGGGGGGAAGTGCCGGCGGACTGCTCATGGGGGCGGTGGCCAACCTGGCGCCCGAACTGTTCCGGGCGGTGGTGGCCGAGGTCCCCTTCGTCGATTGCCTGACCACGATCATGGACGAGACGCTTCCCCTCACCGTCACGGAATGGGACGAGTGGGGCAACCCGGTGGACGACCCCGAGATCTACTCGGTGATGAAGTCCTACTCCCCCTATGACAACATCCGCTCAGTGGATGCGGGGGGAACGCCGGTTCGCTACCCCGACATCCTGGCTACGGGCGGGCTGTCCGATCCGCGAGTGGGATTTTGGGAGCCGGCCAAGTGGGTGGCAAAGCTCAGGGCGGCCAACCCTGGCAACAAGGTCCTGTTGAAGACCGAGCTGGGCGCCGGCCACGGGGGCCCGTCGGGCCGCTATGACGCCTGGAGGGACGAAGCGTTCGTCTATGCCTTCATCCTCGATGCCTTGGGGCTTGCCCACCCTGCCTCAGGCTCATAGCGGGCGGCACAGGAGAGCGGGCGCTGGCGCTGGAGGCCGCGGACCCTCGGGCGAAGGTCAGGGCGCCGAGGTGGTGCTGGTCGTGCCCGTTGCGCCGGTCGTGCCCGTCGTCGAGGCCGCACCGCCCGACGAGGAGGTGGCGGTCGACGGCTCGAACGTGGCTTCGAACGGCGAGCGCAAGGGCGTGGGAAGCACCACTGGTACCCCGTTGAGTGCCAAGGACGCCGCTGTCGTCCCCAGCTGCACCCTTACGATGCCGCTGGCCTGGATCTCCTGTGTGGCCCCGGCTTGGAGCGTCCCGGCCCACAACGTCGAACCCGTCATGGCGGTCGTGGCCGACACCCAGCATGGCCCGGTGGTGGTGACCGTCAACCGATAGGCCGCCGAGCTCACCGGATAGACCGCCGTGCTCGAAGTCGACGACAGGGCGACGACCTGGGCGGGAGCCGTGGTGGTGGTGCTCTTCGTCTTTCCCTTTGGTCCCGTCGTGCTGCCGGAGTGGGACACCGCTGCGGCGGTGGATGATGTGGCACTGACGGAATGGGCGTGACTTCTCGACGGCGAACGGCGGCTCCCGACGTATGCCAACACCCCGAACAGCACCACCGCGGCGATGACGATCGACACCGTTGCCCACCGCCGCGGTCGATGGTTCATCGAGTCCAGCGCATGCCTTTGGATCCGGTCGGTGCGGGACAACGGGGCGTCGCGCGAGGGGCGTTCACGGTAGCGGTCCCTCGGCCGGGCGTCATCGAAGACCAGCGGGGTTTCGGGATCGGGAAACTCATCGGTTCCTCGCACCGGAACAGGCGGAACCGACGTGGTCGTCCCCGGAGGCACCGGAGGACGCAGATCCCCCTCGGCACCGGACCGGCTGTAGAACCTGGGGCGTACGTGCGAGTCAGCGAGGACCTCGGCCGGGCCGGTGATATTCACCGATTGTTGGCTGGTCCGCTCAGACAGATGCTCGAGCGTGCCCAGGGCCGAGTGGTAGTTCCGGACCGAGTTCAGGTCATCGCCCCGGGGTCGCCGAATGAACGTGGCCACAAAGGCCACCACGGCGATCAGCACGACTACCCCAACGACAATCCACATCTAGACCATTCAACCCGAATGGGCAGCCAATCGGGTAGCGAGGCCCAATTCGGCCCCTCGTAGTGGGTTCCCGGCCACCGTTCGGAGGCAGTTGGGGACCCCTTGCGTCCGCAAGCCTGGTTGACCGGAGTGGCCATGGAGCCGGACTGGCTCAGCTGGCCCAGATGGCTCAGATGGCCGTCACGGCGGTCAGTCCCCCGTCGACGGTCAGGTACGTGCCGGTGATGAACGAGGCCTCGTCCGAGAGCAGGAACCTGATGGGCTTGGCGATCTCGTCGGGGGTCGAGATCCGCTGGAGCGGAGTCCGCTCCTCCAACTGCTGGCGAAAGCCGGGCAGTTCGAAGGCGGGCGCCAGCATCGGAGTGGACACGGCACCCGGGCACACCGCGTTGACCCGGAACCCCTCCATGGCGAAACGCTGGGCGATCGATCGCATCACACCCAGCACGCCTCCCTTTGACGCGCAGTAGGCGGTGAGCATGGCACTGCCGTACAGGCCTTCGATCGACGAGATCAATACGGCGGCAGAACCTGGGCCGGCCTCACGGAATGGCTCGAGGAGCATCCGCGACACCATCACCGCGGCGCGCAGGTTCACGTTGAGCGTGTTGTCCCAGAGCTCGTCGTCGATGAAGTCGACCGACATCGGGCCCGAGACGCCGGCGGCGTGAACGAAGCCACCAAGTGATCCGAGGGCCGTGGCGGCCAAGGGCACGGCGCCCTCGATGGCTGACGTGTCCGACACGTCCACGACCGACCAGGAGACCACGCTCCCGTACCGGTCGTGGCACAGTGCCGCCGTCTCCTCGGCTCCCTCGGCGTTGACATCCCAGATGGCCACCGGGCGGCCCACCTCAGCCAGGGCGAGCGCCGTCTCTCGGCCGATTCCCGAACCTCCTCCGGTCACGAGGACACCGGTGCCCGGCGAACCCAGCCGATCGAGGTGGCGAGTGGCGCTCCGTGTGGCCCCGGAGGGAGCGGTTTCCATGGCCACGGTCCTGGTAGCCGGGTTCTTCTTCGGGGTCGACGTCTCGACGGATGCCTTGCTGGGGCCGGACTCACCCGCAGGGGTCCGAACGGCACGTGCCTCCCCGGTGGAGTCCGACGCCGATGCGCGTGGTGAGCAGGGTGCCATGGGCGAAGTCTGTCAGAACTGCCTAGCGATCAGGTCCTGAGTCCGATCCGCGGCTGCACGCCCGGATGGATCTTGTCGCGTGTCGGATTCGACTGGTCCCGTTCGGAGAGGACCGGATCGCTCAGGCCCCAGTCGGCGCCGACGGCGGGATCGTCCCATGCCACCCCCAGCTCGTCCTCCGGGTTGTAGTAGCCGTCCACCAGATACCACAGCGTGAGATCGGTGAGCGACGCGAACCCGTGGGCCACTCCGGGCGGAATGAACAGGCCTCGATCGTGATCACCCTCGAGGTCGAGAGTCAGGGTCGCACCATCCGTCGGCGAGCCCTGCCGCAGGTCGTGGAGGACCACGCGGGCCGTGCCCCGGAGGACGTACCAGTAATCGGCCTGGTGCAGGTGGTAGTGGAGGCCGACAATCGCACCCGCCGCCTTTTCCGAGCGGTTGGCCTGGGTCATCTCCCGGCCCAGGGGGAACCAGCTCCGTCGATAGGTCTCCACGAATCGACCGCGCTCGTCACCGTGGGCGTTCGGTTCCACCACGATGACGTCGGCGATGACCTCGGACTCCTTGATATCCGGCAACCGACTACTCCCCATCCTCGTCGTGTGTGTGCCGGGCAACAGTAGCGAAGTCGCCGCGGAAGAACAGAAGCGGGGAGCCCTCGCCGATACCGAGATCAAGCACTTTCCCGATAATCAACTCGTGATCCCCCGCGTCGTGCACGAGCTCCACGTTGCAGTCGACCCAGGCCAGACTGCCTTCGATGACCGGCGAGCCGCTGACCGGAGCCGGATGCCAGGCAACGCCGTCGAACTTGTCGCCTCCTGAAACTGCAAAGCCCCGGCACAGCTCCTCTTGGCTGTCGCCGAGCACGTTGACGCAAAAGCTTCCGGCCCGGGCGATGCGCGGCCAGCTCGTGGATGTGCGGGCCGGGGCCACGGCGATGAACGGAGGATTGATGGAAAGGGAGACGAACGCTTGACAGGTGAAGCCCACCGGGTGGTCGTCCTCCATGCCCGAGACGATGGTGACGCCGGTGATGAACCGGCTCATGGCCTCCTTGAACTGGGCGACGTCGAAGCCCATGGTCATGCTTTTCCCAGATCCACCGACGATCCCTCGGAGGCTGCACTCACTTCGAGCGTCTGCTTCGAAGCGAGCCGCCGGGCGTGGCTGAGCATCCGATCGATCTCTCTGTCCGTGTGGGCAGGGTCGTGGTGGAACATCGTGAGCCGCCGAACCCCCGCCTCACGGGCTACCAGGACCGCGTAGGCCGCCGTCGAGTGACCCCAGTCCGACAGGGTCACGAACTCCTCATCGGTGTACTGGGCGTCATGGATGATCAGGTCAGCGTTCTCGCAGAGTTCGAGGACGTCCTTGTCAACGGTGCGCCGGTCCACAGGGGCCTGATGGTCCGGGATGTAGGCCATGGCTCGACCGTCAGCTTCGAGCCGATAGCCAAGGGTGTGGCCGATGTGGGGTATCGACCGGGCCTTGATCCGGATGGACCCGAGCGAGAAGTCGGCGGATCCCTCAAGATCGTGAAAACGCAGCTCGCCGCGGAAGTCGGCCATGTTAACGGGGAAGAACGGGGGTTTCACCAACCCGGACAAGACGTCGTGCAGCGATGCACCCTGTTGAGAGGGACCGTAGACGTCGAGAATGGCACCGGGGTCGCGCATCGGAGCGAAGAAGGGCACCCCCAGGACGTGGTCGTAGTGCAGGTGGGTGAGCAGCGCGGTCGCCTGCAGTGGGACGCCTGCAGCTTTCAGCGGGGGCTGCAGATAGTCACCGAGAGCGCGGAGACCCGTCCCCAGATCGAGGATCAAAGGAGGCTCCCCTTCCACCTCAACCAGTACACAGGACGTGTTGCCCCCATAGCGGCGATGGTGGTCTGAAGAGCATGGGCACGAGCCCCGGACTCCGAAAAAGGTGATCTTCACCGAAGGTGGAGGTTACTCGGACCCGGACCGGGCCCCTCAGTCCGGGCGGCAGACCTGCAGTAGGTCGGCGATGGACCCGTGACTGGTCGCGCCATTGGGGCCGGCGGAATGCAGCAATCTGGTCGCTGTGGTTGATCCGTCGGGCGATGGCCGGGTCGGTCGGTCGTTCAGGTTGGATCCGCCCGACCCGCGTGCCAGGATCATCCCGTGGGCACGGAACCCGAGGTCGATCTGCCGAGAGGGATAGGTGCGCCGGCAACCCGGGCCCTCGTCGGTGCGGGGTACACCAGCCTCGACACCCTGGCAGGAGTGCGGGCGGCCGACCTGGCAAAGCTCCACGGCGTCGGGCCGAGGGCACTCAGGCTTTTGCAGGAGGAGCTCGAGAAACAGGACAGAGCCCTCGGCTGAGATGGGCTCGGCATTCATCAGGCCGCATCTGACTCAAACGCACGCGCCGCCACTCGGGCTACCCTCCGATCCATGGACCACAAGCGCGTCAATGCCAACGGCATGGAGTTCGCCTACCTGAGCGACGGACCCACCGACGGCCCGCTGGCCCTGTGCCTTCACGGATTCCCTGACACCGCCCACACCTGGCGCTACCTCCTCCCCCGGCTGGCGGATGCCGGGTTCCGCGCCGTGGCCCCATTCCTGCGGGGCTACGCCCCGACCTCGGTGCCGTCGGACGGTCGCTACGACACCGGCACGTTGGCCCTCGACGCCTGTGAACTCCACCGCGCCCTCGACGGCAACGGGGATGCTGTGATCATCGGTCACGATTGGGGTGCCTTCGCCACCTACGGCGCCGCCGCGATCCAGCCCGAGCGGTGGCGCAGGGTGGTCACGGCCGCCGTCGCTCCCCAGGCTTCGATGGCCGACGGGTTCTTCACCTTCGACCAGTTGCGCCGCAGCTGGTACGTGTTCTTCTTCCAGACACCATTGGCCGAGTACGCGGTGTCCCTCAACGACCACGCCTTCATCGATCGTCTGTGGGCCGATTGGTCGCCGGGATTCGACGGATCGTGGGATGTCGCCCGGGTGAAAGAAGCACTCGCCTCCCCCGAGAACCTCACTGCCGCCATCGGCTACTACCGGGCCATGTTCTCCGGACCGCCGGACGACCCCGAGTCGGCGGCGGCCCAGGCTGCAGGCGGGACAGTGGCACCGCAGCCCACCTTGTATGTGCACGGGGCAGACGACGGATGTATGGGCATCGACACCATCGGCCCGGTGACCGATTTTCTGGCCCCCGGCTCGGAGATGGTCATCGTCAAGGGTGCCGGGCACTTCATGCACGTGGAGCGCCCTGATGAGGTCAACGAGCACATCATCCGCTTCATCACCTCCTGACTCCTCGGGGCCCTGTCGATCACGGCCCGCCACTGTGGGCCCGCCACCATCCCGGCCTGGGCGAGCGCGATTCTCGCCGTTGCGTCACTCAGGGCAGACTCAGCACGCCGAATTGGTCGCGGGCTACCAGCCCGTCGGCCACGAGCCCGGCGACGATCCGTTCGGCCCGATCGGGTTCGTCCGGCCATCCTGCCGCCGACGCCACTTGGTCCGGAGGCACGTCTTCCTTACGCAGCGCATCCACCAACCGGCCGCGCCCCTGGCGGTCGGAGCCGCCGAACACCCCCTGGGGTGTCGAGACACCGGCCGACCCGCTCGAGGGGTCGGGTCCCTTCCGGCCTGCTCTCACCCACCGGCATCGGCGGCGGATCGGACACCCAGGGCAGCGGGGTTCACCGGCCATGCAGACCGACGCTCCCAGATCGAGCAGCGCCTGGCCGAACTCCCAGCCACCCCCGGCGGGAACCATGGCGTCCACCAACATCTGTGCCTCGGGAGCTCGGATCGGTCGCCCCGCAACCGCCCTGGACAGCACCCGTCCGGCGTTCGTGTCCACCACGCCGACATCGGCGCAGAAGGCAAAGGCCAACACGGCCCGGGCCGTGTAGGCACCCACACCCGGAAGGGCGAGGAGGTCGCCGAGGCTGCCAGGCACGTGGCCGCCGTGCTCGGTGACGATGGCCAGCGCAGATCGGTGCAGATTGCGGGCGCGGCGGTTGTAGCCCAGTCCCTCCCATGCTCTGAGCACCTCACCCAAGGAGGCCGACGCACAGGCGGCGGGGGTCGGGAACTGAGCCAGGAACCTCTCGAACGCCGGTACCACACGGAGCACCTGCGTCTGCTGGGCCATCACCTCGCTCACCAACACCGCCCATGGGTCGCGGGTTGATCGCCACGGGAGCTCGGGCCGTCTCGAGGTGGGGCCCAGCACCGTTCCCCAATGCATGATCGCCCGTCCGATGGCCGCCACCTGCGCGCTCTCGCGAATGGCGTTGACCCCACGACCACCGACGGGCTGCGGGGGACGGGTCGCCACCACAGGACCGGCAGGGCTCACGGTCCGGCTCAGTCCCAGACGTCTTCCCCGTAGGGGCGCTGGCGCGGCGGTGCACTGGCCTGCTTCCACACCATCACCTTCCGCCGGAAGAAGCAGACCTCTTCGCCGCGCTGGTTGAACCCTTTGGTCTCGACCGTGACCACCCCCCGATCATCCCGGGACTTCGACTCCGTCTTGCCGATGACTTTGGTCTCGGCATAGATCGTGTCCCCGTGGAAGGTCGGTGCCCGATGGATCAATGACTCGACTTCGAGATTGGCGATGGCCATACCGCTGACGTCGGGAACGCTCATCCCCAGGACGAGGGAGTAGACCAGGTTGCCGACCACGACGTTCTTGCCTTGAACGGTCTCGTGCTCCGCGAACCAAGCGTTGGTGTGCAGCGGATGGTGATTCATGGTGATCATGCAGAAGAGATGGTCATCGGCTTCGGTGATGGTCTTGCCCGGCCAATGTCGGTAGATGTCACCGGATTCGAAATCTTCGAAGTAGCGGCCGAACGGCCGCTCGAACGTGGTCACCGATCAGTCACGGACCAGCGTCGGCCGTGTGGTGAACCCCAACACCCAGTCGGTGTGTGAATCGCCGTCGATGGCCATGCGCCAGGTATACCGGGTGCCGGGCGTCAAGGGCAGCGGCCCGAGGTTTACGGCGAGGGCGACGTCGATCGGGGAGCCCTCCGGGATACCGGGGGGTCGGCCCACCGTGAACTCTCCCCGCACCTCCACCGGGTGCTCGCCTTCGGGGGTGTCGATCAACACCGGTCGGCCGTCGGCGTCCTCGAGAAAGAGCTCCCAATGGTGGGAGGCTTCGGCCTCGTGCCATCCCACGTCGATCTTGAGAGCGATCGCTGACGGAACCGGATCTGGTCCGGTCATGCTCCAGCCCCCGCCCAGCACGTACAGCTTGCCGTCGGATACCTGGGCTGCGTCACACAACATCATGGTCACTCTCACGAACAGTGAGGATACTGGCTTCAGCTGTGCCCGATTCCTGGTGCGACGCCCGGACCGCGCACCCTCGCCGCTAGAGGTTTGACGATCACAGCCGACCCACCGGTGGGTGTCTGGTCACCTTCTGGCCGGTCCGGAGGCCGGCACTCCGGTGCCCATCTGGAAAGGACGCTTGACACCGCCTGCCCTGTAAAGCATACTTGCCACATGGAGAACCGAGTTCGCGAGTTGCGGATGGCGGCGGGTATTTCGCAAGGGGACCTCGGAAGCGCCCTGGGTGTCTCGCGCCAGACCGTCAATTCGATCGAGAACGGGCGCTATCTCCCTTCGCTGCCGTTGGCCTTTGCCATCAGCCGGTATTTCGAGAGTGGGATCGAGGAGATCTTCACCATGGATGAGGAGGAAGTGCGATGAGAACCGAGGGACTCACCGGGCACCGAAGTGCCACGGCCGCAGTACTGGTGGTGGGGGGGGAGCCATTGCCGTGGCCACATGGGTGGCCGGCGACCACGGCCTGGCCGTCGGCCTGGTTGGCTTCTATGCGCTGGCGGCTGGAATCGCCTACCTGTGGTCGGGTGGCAAGGGGGACATGGCCGCCATCATGCGGGTCGGAGGTGACGACCGCCAACGAGGCATGGATCGCGATGCGACGGCGATCATGGGGTTGGCCATGGGGGTGGCAGCCCTCGTGGGGGCCATCGTCGAAATCGCCCGTACCGGCAAGCCCGGTCCCTACGGGGTGATGTGCGCGGTGGGCGGCATCTCGTACGTTCTCAGCCTCATTGTCGTCCCGCGCCGGCGCTGAAGGCGCGAAGGTCCGACGTCGGCGTGCGGCGTGGGTGTGGCGTCCTAGCCTCCCCGACACCAGGGGCCGGTAACGTGATCCCATGGAGCTACGAGGCCTGAGGGACGACGTCTACCGACGTCCACTGGGCACCGCTTTGGACCGATTGGGGATCGGCCCGGGATGGACGTGCGTAGATGTCGGGGCCGGCGGGGGCGATGTGACGATTGCGCTGGCCGAGATCGTGGGCCGGGACGGAAGGGTCTATGCGGTGGACAGCGACCCCACGACACGCGACGAGGTGGCCGAGGCGGCCGCAACCCACAGCCAGGTACTGGCCATCACCCAGGCCGGTGAGGACCTCCGGCTCCCGGAGGCGGTCGACCTGGCGTTCTGTCGATTCCTCCTCTTGCACGTCGTTGACCCGTCGGTGGTGATGGCCCGGATGGCCGCAGCCGTACGCGCCGGGGGTTGGGTGGTGGCCCAGGAGCCGATCACGTCCGCGGGCCGCATCGGCGGGGAGCCGTTCTCCATGCCATCGGCTCGACATCCCGACATCGGAGCCGTCCTGCCGGCTCTGGCCCGCGACGCCGGGTTGGTCACCGTCGACGCATGGGCCGAGGCGCCTGCCGGAGCGGGACCAGGTCCGGTGGCCGACTACCTCAAGGCCCTGACCGACGTGGATCCGGGCGATGACCCGGTGGTCTTGCCGCCACTGGTCACGGTGGTCGCCCGGGTCCCGACCGCCTGAGCGATCGGCAACGGGATACGCTGACGGCGACCGAGGAGCCGGACGGCGGGTTTGGCGCACTCTGGTATCGGGTCACGGACCTCATGAGACATTGCAATTGCAAAGTCTCAATGCTGAGAATGCGCCTGTTGCCGGGTCGCGGTGACCTCCATCAACCGGGTCGTCATGGTGCGAGCATGGGACGCCCGACGCGGGCGTAGTACCACGTCACACGCCAAGTACACCGACGCTTGACAGGCGATCTGGCCGGTGGCGTAGAGTCCAATCATTCGAGCAGGCAACAGCGACTCATCGACAGTAACTGTGCCGATCAAGACGACGCTATAAAGGGGAATCGGTGGATTTGTATCGGGGAAGACGCGTCTGGCCGCCCTGGGAATGGTCATGTTGGTGGCAACGAGCGCCGTGGCCTGCAGCTCGACCTCGTCCTCGTCGAACACCACCTCCGCGAGTGGTGGCGGATCGGGCATCCCGGCGAGCGCCTTCAGCGATCACACCGGCATCACGTCGACATCCGTGAGCGTGGCCAACATCGCCACCCTGTCGCTGGGCGGCCTCTTCAAGGGAGCCGAGGTGGGCACCCAGGCCTACGCCGACTACGTCAACTCGACCGGTGGAGTCAAGGGCCGGAAGATCCGCGTCGACAGCGCCGATGACAACTTCACCCGGGGCGAGCAACAAACAGGCCACGCAGAGTGCCATCACCAATGACTTCTCGCTCGTCGGTGGGTTCTCGCTCGAGGACAGCTTCGGCGGCGTCCTTTTGAAGCAGAACCCGGGGATGCCCAACGTGTCGGTCACGCTCGATGCGACCACCAACAAGCTGCCCAATGTGTACAGCGCGGTGCCCCTCAACGGCGGTTGGGAGGAGGGTCCCCTGCAGTACTTCAAGAACAAGTTCCCTCAGGCCGTCGGGGCCGCCGGCTCCATGGTGGCCAACCTGCCCTCCGCCGAGACCGACTGGGTCGGTGAGAAGTACGTGATGGAGAAGGTCGGCTACAAGGTGATCTACGACCCCACCTACGGCGTCACGCAGACGGACTTCACCCAGAACGTCATCGCCATGAAGGGCGCCGGAGTCAAGATCCTGTTCATGGACCAGATGGCGGAGTCCTATGCGGTGTCCCTCCTCAGGGACCTCGTCCAGCAGGACTTCCATCCGATCGTGATCATGGGTGCTGCCAACTACACCAACACGGTGGTGGCCAAGGCGGGCGGCCCCTCCGCCGTCAACGGGAACTACCTGCAGCAGAACGCCTCGCTCTACCTTGGTCAGGATGCGTCGCAGATCCCAGCCGTGGGGACCTTCCTCCACTGGGTGAACATGGCCTCCCCTGGGTTCCAACCCGATCTGTTCACCCTGTACGGATGGCTCTCCGCCCAGCTCTTCTCCCAGGCCCTCAGCAATGCCGGGTCCAACCCGAGCCGGGGGTCGCTGCTGCAGGCGCTGTCCAAGATCACCACGTTCGACGGGAACCACATCATCGCCCCCAACAATCCGGCGGCCAAAACCGTCGGCAACTGCGATCTGATCGGACATGTGGTGAACGGGGACTTCCAGCGCCTCGACGACCCACCGGTGACCGGCAGCACCAACGGCTACCGGTGCGACTACCAGTACGTGAATCCGCCTGGCGGCTGAGCCTGCTCGCCCCTTGCCCCGCAGGTCCGGCTCCGTCCGCCGGAGGGCGGAGTGTTCCCCATGGCCGGACGCGGCTTGCGAGTGGCACGAGCCTGGCCCGCCACCAGCCTGCGAGTGGCACGCTGACGGCCCCGATGGGGCGGACAAACGCCCGGCGCCAGCCCCTCTGCGCCCGAACGGCTGCCGGTAGCCTTGCCGGGTGACCTCTGACCCGCTCTCCACCGAACCGCAACCCTCCCCCGACCTCACCGCCGCGGCCGACGCGGTCGTTGTGGCCCGCTCGGCCATCGAGTCGGGAGTCTCGGCCCTGGGTGCGGCGGGTGGTCCCGACCGGGCCCAGGTCCTGGCCTACGACGTCGCCCATGCCGCCGCTGCCGTCCGTACGGCCGAAGCCGTGCTGGCCTACGGGGCCCACGGCGAGACCGAGGCCGCCATCGCCTGTGCGTTTGCCGCCGACGTGCTCGCCGATCTTGCCGGCCGCACCGTAGGTCGGAGCAAGGAGTGGGGAATCGCCGCCGACTGGATGGCGCCGGCCGAGGAGTTCGTGTCCAGGTTCCGGGACCCGGTCTTCCTGGCATCACTGGCCGATCAACAGGGCAACCGACACCTCGACACCGACTTCGAGCTGGTGCGGGAGACGTTCCATCGGTTCGCCGAGGAGCAGATCCGTCCCCGGGCCGAGCACATCCACCGGGCCAACACCGACATTCCCGAGGAGATCATCTCGGGCATGGCGGAGATGGGCGGCTTCGGGATGTCCGTCCCCGAGGAGTACGGCGGGTTCGCCACCGGCGGCGAAGCGGACTACATGGGCATGGTGGTGGCCACCGAGGAGCTCTCGTGGGGCTCGCTCGGCGCCGGTGGTTCGCTGATCACCCGTCCGGAGATCCTGACCCGGGCCATCGTCCACGGTGGCACCGAAGAACAGAAACGAACGTGGCTTCCCAAATTGGCGACGGCCGAAGTGATGGGGGCCGTGGCCGTCACCGAACCTGACTACGGATCGGACGTGGCCGGAGTGGTGACCGCGGCGGTTCGCACCGAGGGCGGCTGGCTGATCAACGGGGTCAAGACCTGGTGCACCTTCGCCGCCCGGGCCGACGTCCTCATGCTCCTGGCCCGGACCGATCCCGACCGGAGCAAGGCCCACCGTGGCCTGTCCCTGTTCCTGATCGAGAAGTCCCAGGCCGAGGGGCACGGGTTCGTGTTCACCCAGGACGCCGGAGCCGACGGTCGTCCGGAGGGATCCTCGGGACGGATGGAAGGCCGGGCCATCGACACCCTCGGCTACCGGGGCATGCACTCCTACGAGGTGGCGTTCGAGAACTGGTTCGTGCCCGAGGCCAACCTCGTGGGCGGGGAGAGCGGGCTGGGCCAGGGCTTCTACCTGCAGATGCAGGGCTTCGAGAATGGACGTCTCCAGACCGCGGCCCGGGCCATCGGGGTCATGCAGGCGTCCTATGAGGCCGCTCTCGACTACGCCCGGAATCGCGTCGTGTTCGGTGCTCCGATCGTCGACTACCAGCTGACCCGGGCCAAGCTGGCCCGGATGGCCGTGCTCATCCAGTCGACCCGTCAATTCTCCTACGAGGTGGCCCGACTGATGTCGAAGGGTGAGGGAAGCCTCGAAGCGTCGATGGTCAAGGCCTACGTCTGCCGGGCCGCTGAGTGGGTCACCCGCGAGGCGCTGCAGATCCACGGCGGCATGGGATACGCCGAGGAGTTCCCGGTGAGCCGCTACTTCGTCGACGCCCGGGTGCTGTCCATCTTCGAGGGGGCCGACGAGACGTTGGCACTGAAGGTGATCGCCCGCCGATTGCTGAGCAACACCGCCGGCTGAGCCGGCTCGCCTTCGCGCCCGGCGAGTACGTTGGGGCCGTGGACCATTCCTCCCTGATCGAAGCGGTCCAAGCTGAGGCGGGCCACCTCATCGAGGCCGTGAGGGCCGGGCCGACGTCGGCCACCGTGCCGACCTGTGAGGGCTGGACGGTGAACGATCTGGCCACTCATGTCGGTGCCTTCTGCGGATTCTGGACCCACGTGTTGTGCGAGGCCCAGGAGCGACCGAAGACTCCGTTCTCCGAACCCGGACCGTCCGACGACCTGGCCGACTGGCTGGTCACCCTCACCGGCCATCTGGTCGGGGGACTGACAGCGGTCCCGGCGTCAACCGAGGTGTGGACGTGGTTCGACGCCGATCACACGGCGGGATTCGTGACGCGCCGGTCCGCCCACGAGCTCGCCGTGCACCGCTTCGATGCGCAGTCGGCCCGCGGCACCTGCTCCCCCATCGGCGGGGAGCTGGCCGAGGATGGGATCGATGAGATCCTCCACGTGCTCGTCAACGCCCGCGACCGGACGGGAGAGGGCTCCGGGCGATCGCTCGGACTGCACAGCACCGACACCGACGCGGTCTGGAACGTCAGGCTGGAGTCAGACCGCATCGATGTGGACAGATCTTCGGCCGCCCTCGCGGCCGGCCAGCCGTCGGACCTCGCTCTCCACGGGACGGCGTCCGACCTCGAGCTCCTGCTGTACAACCGACCCCCGCTGAGCACCGTCGACTACCGCGGGGACCAGAGCGTGCTCGATGCCTGGTACCGCGAGTTCGCCTTCTAGCTGGTCAGTTCCGCCCGCAGACCGGCTCAGCCCACAGACCGGGTCAGCCCGGCGCGCTCCCCGCGGGTCACGAACTTGGTGGCCATCTTGCGGGAGGCCTCGTCGATCATCTCGTCGCCGAACATGACCGCCCCGGAGCGGTCGTCCTCGGTGGCCTTGCGGTAGGCGTCGAGGATGCTCCAGGCCTTGTCGAACTGCTCCTGGGTGGGCGAGTACACCTCGTTGAGCACGCCGACCTGGTCCGGGGTGAGGGCCCACTTGCCGTCGTAGCCGAGCACCCGGGTCCGCTGGGAGAACTCTCGGAGGCTGTCGAGCTCACGGATCTTGAGAAAGGGACCGTCGATGACCTGGAGACCGTTGGCCCGGCCGGCCATGAGGATCTTGGAGAACACGTAGTTGAAATGGTCCCCCGGGTATTCGGGGATGGCCACGCCCCCGGTGAGTACAGGCATTTCCATCGAAGCTGCGAAGTCGGCGGGACCGAAGATGATGGTCTCCAGTCGGGGCGAGGCGGCGCAGATCTCCTCCACGTTGATCAGGCCACGGGTGGTCTCGATTTGGGCCTCGATCCCAATGTGCCCGACCGGCAACCCGCTCTTCTTCTCGACCTGGCTGAGCAGCAGGTCCAGGGCGACCACCTCGGCTGCGGTCTGAACCTTGGGCAGCATGAGCTCGTCGAGCCGCTCGCCCGCGTGGGAGACGACCTCGATGACATCGCCGTAGGTCCACTCGGTGTCCCAAGCGTTGATCCGGACGCAGAGGACCCGATCGTCCCAGGCCAGATTCTTGATGGCGTCGGCCACCTTGGCTCGGGCCGCCTCCTTCTCCAAGGGTGCGACCGAGTCCTCGAGGTCAAGGAAGCTCATGTCGGCCGGCACGGTCGGAGCCTTGGCCAGGAAGCGCTCGTTGGACCCGGGGGAGGACATGCACGAGCGACGGGGCAGGTTTCTTGAACGTTCAGACATGCCCCGATGGTACGGCCCAACCACAGGCATTCCCAAATGTGGGCCGACTGGCGCCGGCGAGGGCCCCGCCCGGCTAGTCGGCCGTGGTGCGGATGCGGTACCGGTCGGTGTACTCCCTGAACTCTTCGGCCAGGCCGGCATAGGTCCAGCCGAAGTCCGCAGGGTCGTAGTTGTGGCGACCGAACACATCCTTCGGTCGGTGGTCGAGGAAGGCCTGCATCCGGCGGGCGTGCAGGTCGCTGACTTCGCCCCCGGAGTCGGCGCACAACGCCCGGATGGTAGCCAGGGGGTCCGCCATCAGGTCGTCGTAGTGAAGGTGGCGGCACCAACCGTCGTCCGACTTCTCGTCGAAGGCCAGGGCCGAGCCGAGGGCGAAGGCGCACTTGCGCTTCCACTCCTCGGCCGTCGGGCGCGGGTCGCTCCGACTGGTCAACGGGCGTTGGCCGGCGTTGGCCAGACTGGCCAGCGAGGTGACCACCGGCCCGGGGTCGCCGGTGCGTCCAGATGATCCGGGCGTCGGGATAGGCGGCCAGCAGGGCCTCGAGATGCCAGAGATGATTGGGCGTCTTGAGGATCCAGCGCTCGGTGGGCTGGGTCGGCTGCAGCGTCTGGAGGGCGAGGCGGTGCTGGGCGTAGGCCGGGGCCATGTCGGCCTGCTCCAGCCACCGGGCGTACGACGGCACGTGGGCCTGGGTCTCGAGGGCCAGGGTTCGCACGTCGTACATGAACAGGGCCACGCACTCCTGGGCCAGGGTGGCCCCGAAGGGGTGCATCGCCTTGAGCGGCGGATTCAGCTTCATCAACCCGTTGATCTCCTTGGCGGTCTGGGCGATGCGGGGATCCTCGTGGGCGCCCTCCAGGGTCGGGGGCGGGATGGGATGGGCCGCCTCCCACTGGAGCAGCGGCCGGGCCATGGGGTCGAGCCCGAGCAACTGCGACAGCACGCTCGTCCCCGTGCGGGGCAGCCCGACAATGATCCACGGGCTGACGATGCGCTCCTCTCGCACCTCGGGGTGTTGCTCTGCCCAGCGTTGCAGTGCGATGCGGTTGGCCAGGGCCCCTGCCAACATCTTGGTGATGAGGATGCGCCCAAAGGTGGTCAGTTCGGCCTCGGTCTCACAGGCGCTGAGGAACACCCCGAGCGGCTCGCGAAAACTGTCGCTGCCCAGGTCATCAGACCCAGCCGCCTTGGCCGCCGACGCCTCCACCGAGGCCGGGGCCAGGGACGGGAGTTCGAGCCCCAACCGGGCGAGTCTCTCCCCTGCCGCGTTGAGCGCCCGGAGGGGCCGGCTGCGCAGCTCAGAGTCGCGCCAGGTGTATTCGACCATGCTCGCCCGCCCGGCCTTCAGCTGCGTCACCACGTTCCCCCTGGGTCCGTCCACGCCCCAACCGGCGTCCCGGAGACCGGGCCCGGGATGCGACGGCCCGTCCTCGTGGACCGCGCGTGAGACGGTGGGAGCTTAGTGTCTCACCCGGGCAGAGGGTGCTGAAGCAGGAGCCACCGCCGTCATGCGTTCGAAGGCGGGGAGGAACCAGTCCGCCAGCTGCCGGCGGACCTCGTCGGGTCGTCGGCCGCCGTCGCCCGGTACCGCGGCATAGGAGATGAGGATCCGCAGGATCCAGTCGACCAGGTCGGCCCCGCCGTCTTCCGACAAGGTGCCGTCGGCGAGGGCCGGCGCCACGAGCGGGCGTAGTCCCGCCTCCCCGATCCGGCGGAGGGCCTCCTCGCGGATGGCCTGGCCGGCCGCCCAGGCCGCCGAGTCGCCTCCGAATACGGCAGCGTGCACGGGTCGGCTGCGGATCTCCCTGATGGCGAACATCATCCCTTCGAGGATGCGCTCGGCCGGATCGGTCACGTCGGCCAGGTGCTCGTTGGCCGCCTCGGCCATCGCCTCGGACTCGCGAGTCAGCACGGCCAGGAAGATCGCCTCGTGGCTGCCGTGGCGACGGTAGAGCGTGGCCCGCGAGATCCCCGCCGACCGGGCGATGTCGGCGGCCGTCGTCCGGCCCACACCGAGGCGCAGGTAGCACGCCGCTGCAGCATCGAGGGCGGCGCTGTCCAGTGCGCTGTCGGGAGCGCCGTCCGGAGCAGCCCTGCCCTTGCCGTCAGAACCTGGTTGTGGATGCATGTGCTCCTCGGTCGGGTCGGTGGTCGGTCGCCGCTGCGCCGGGAGGCGGGTCTCAGACATCCGCAACACGGTCGGGGCGGGGTCCGGCGTGGTCGAGCCGGATCTGGTCAGCCAGCGCGCCCGGGGTCAATTGCTCCGAGAGCAGCCTGTCGAACCGCGCCGGGTCGCCCCCCACAAAGTCGCGACAGAGAGGCAGGCCCTCCACGTAGCAGGTGAGGTAGGCGCGCCACGTCGGGTGGGTCAGGAACTCGACGGCCTTGGCCGCCCGGTCCGGTGGCAAGAGGCCCCAACGCGCCACCTCCGCCGTCACCGTGTCGGGGTCGGCGCCGTCCTCGTGGAGCCGGAAGGCAGCGTTCTGGCGCACGGCGCCCAACGCCTCCCCCGCTTCGGACACCGCCGCCACCACTTCGGCGTCGTAGCGGATCCCGAGCGGCCGGAGATGGCCGGCCACGGTGGGCTCCGGCCGGCGGCCCATCACCACTTCGAGCCCCAGATCGGCCAAGCCCTCAGCCAGCAGGCACTGCGGGGTCCCCACCAGGAAGATGGACTCCTCCCACCACTGGCGGCGACGCACCAGGCCCACCTCCTTGCGGGTGTGCTCGGTGTGATGGCCCGGGTAGGCCTCGTGGGCCACCAGGTGGGCCAGGCCGGTCGACAGCACGGGAAGGTCGGTGTTGACGACGACCCGGCTGCGCAGGCCGCCCAGGTAGTAGTTGAAACCCGACCACGGCTGGTCGGTCACCAGCTCGAAGTCAACGTGCTCCCCGTCGGGCAGCCCGAACAGGGCCTGGGTCCGGTGGCGCAGATCCTCAGCCAGCGAGTCGATGGCGGCTCGCAGCCGCTCCACCGGCACCGCGTGCGACTCCCTCCAGTCGACCAGCCGCTCCGCCAGCGGGCCCGACCCTGGCAGCACCTCTTCGAGCCGGGTGTGCGCCTCGATCAGCACGTCTTCCTCGACCCGGGTCGGGCGCACCCCGTAGCAGGCCTCCACCTCGTCGGCGTAGCCGATGGGCTCACCGGCCAGCTTGCGGGCCGTGGTGAGCAGCCCGACCACCTGGGCCCGGAGCCAGTGGCGGCGGGCGGGGGCCGCACCACCCTCGGCGGTGCCCGTACCGCCGCCTGCCGAGGGCTCGAGCGGTCCATTGGCATCGATGGCGGCCAAGAGGGCCCGGGCGTCGGCGACCAGCCGCTCCGGAGGGAGTAACGGCTCCGCGCCCACCACCGCTGCCCGCTCCGGCGGGCCGTAGTAGGCGTCGACCATCCCGTCGATGTGCCGACCCAGCCGGAGGCCGAGGGTCAGGTACTCCTCGACCAGACCCGGTTCCGCCATGGCGGGCTCAGCTCAGCTTCTGCCGGAAGAAGGCGACCGTCCGGTCCCACAGCAGTTCGGCCGACTCCCGGTGGTACACCTCGGGTCGGTCCTCGTTGAAGAAGGCGTGACCGACGTTCGGGTAGTGATCGACCTCGACGTCCTTGCCCAGGGCCGTGAGCTCGGACTCGAGCTCCCGGGCGCTGTCTGGGCTGAACATCTCATCCTGCTCGGCGGCGTGGGCGAGCACGGCGGCATCCAGCTTCGAGTAGTCGGGGCGGGCGTCGGGCCAGGGGATGAGCCCGTAGGCGGGCACCACCGCCTTCACCGCATCGGGGCGCTCCGTGGCCAGGACGAGGGCCAGCCCGCCGCCCATGCAGAAGCCGATCACCCCAACCGTGGGCTGCCCGGTGCGGCGGATGAGCTCGTCGACGGCGCCGCTCAGGTCCTTGGCCACTGACCCCATGTCGAGAGCCATCATCTCCGCGCCGGCCGCGTCCGGCTCGCTCAGCGGGACCGTGGTGCCGTGGTAGAGGTCGGGGGCCAGGGCCGTGAACCCCGCCTCGGCGAACCGGTCACAGGTCCGCTCGATGTGGGGCACCAGACCCCACCACTCCTGGATGACGATGATTGCGTGGGTCGATTCGGGTCCATTGGCGGGGAATGCGATATAGCCATGACCGGTGCTTCCATTGCTCGGAAATTCGATGATTTCACCCATGGGTGATGACCCTACCGCCCGGTCGTGCGCAGCTCATCTCGATGCCGCCTCGGCGTCCGGCCCGGGCCCGGTGAGCGGGCCGGGATGCGCGCCAGCGTTGTCACAATTTGAGCAGGAACATCCTGTACACAAGGGCGTTCTTGGGGGGCGTCATTGTGAACTCCGTTCGATTGGAGTAGAAAGTAGGGCAGATGACTCACGCCGAGCAGTACTCGACGTCAGTGCCACGTGTGCCCTCCGCCCCCCGCAGATCCCCTCGCAATCGGGTATTTTGCCGTGCTAACACTGGCCTTCAAAATCGCCATCGCCTCCGCGGTGTTCTCACCGCGTCGCGCCCGGCCTCGGCCGGCTCAATATCGGATGACAAGGCACAGGCCGCCGCCATCGCCGCCAAGATCCAGGCCACCCAGGCACAGATCGCCACCCTCTCCGGTCAGGTGCAGGCCGCCGACTACCAGCTGACCCAATTGAACAGCCAGATCGCCGCCAATCAGGCCCAGGTGGTCAAGGACCAGGCCGAGGTGACCAAGGACCAGGGCCAGCTCCGCACCCAGGCCATCAGCGACTACACCAACAGCGGGAGCAGCAGCAACCAGGTCACCCAGATGTTCTCGTCGAACATGAACACCTCGGCCGCTCGTTCCGTCTACGCATCCATCGCCACCGGCAACGTCACCACCACCATCGACAACCTGCACACCGCGCAGAACCAGTTGCAGGCCGCCCAGAGTGCGCTGCAGCAGCAACAGGCGCAGGCCACCACGACCCGCAACACCCTGCAGTCGTCGGAGACGCAGGCCTCGGCGCTGGCCGCCCAGGACCAGGCCGCGCTCAACAGCGTCAACGCCGACATCCAGAACCAGATCAAGGCGCAACAGGCGGCAGCACAGTTGGCGGCCACCACCGCCTTCAACGCCAAGGTGGCGGCGGCACAGAAGGCCCAGGCCGCCGCTCAGACCGGCGGCGTCGGCCGCGGCGCCGGGTCTAGTTCCGGCAGCGGCGTGAGCTCCGTCCCGACCGCTCCACCGCCGCCCGTTCCCGCCGGCGTCGGTGGTGCCATCCAGGCAGCCGAGAGCCAGATCGGCACGCCGTATGTGTGGGGTGGATCCTCTCCCGGTGGGTTCGACTGCTCCGGGCTGGTCATGTGGTCTTTTGGTCAGGCCGGCATCGGCCTCCCCCGGACCTCGGGGGCCCAGTATGCAGCCACCACCCACATCCCTCTGGCTGATATCCAGCCCGGCGACCTGCTGTTCTACGGTCCCGGCGGTTCTGAGCACGTGGCCATCTACATCGGCGGAGGGACCATGGTCGAGGCCCCTTATACCGGGGCCACGGTCTGGAACACCGGGGTGCGGACTGGCGACGGTTTCGTCGGCGTCGGTCGGGTTGGCTGACCCAGTCGAGCACGGCGGGTCGGGCTGGGCACAGCGGTTCGGGTGCCGTCCCGTGGCTCGGGTGCAACGCAGCGGCGCAGCGTCAGCCTTGATCGTGCGCCGCAAACTCGGTAGGCGGGAGCTGTCCCACCGTGCCGCCGGCCCGAGGGCCAGGAGGGCGGCCGAAGCGAAAAGCCAACGCCTGGCGACCGGCCTGGATGACCATGGCCTGTCCACTCTCCTCACCTGAGAGTCGGTCGATCACCGCCTCGGCCACTGCTGACACGTCGATCAGTGGGAACCCGCTCTGCTCCAGCAACCCCCGCTGCTCGGCGATCATCGGCGTGTCGACGATGCTCGGGCACACTGCGTTGATGGTGATGCGGTGCTCACCCAGTTGGGGGACCAGAGAGCGCACCAGGCCGACCACCGCGTGCTTGGTCAGGCAGTAGATGGGGTCCGGTGAGAAGCCGATCAGCCCGGCCAACGAGGCGGTGGCGACGATCGCTCCTCCTCCGCGCGCCGTCAGGGCCGGGACCAGCGCCCGCACTCCGAAGACAACGCCGTCGACGTTGACCCCCACTGCCCGACGGTAGGTGTCGTCGTCGAGCTTGGTGATGTCGGCCTCGCCGGTCATCACCCCCGCGTTGAGGTGGGCGAAGTCAATGCCGCCGAAGCGGGAGGTGACCGCCTCGATGATGCCCGGCCAGGCATCGGAGCGGCCTACATCGGCCTGGACTGCCAGTCCACCGAACTCGTCGGCCACCCGCTCCGCGGCGACGCCGTCGAGGTCGACCACGGCCACCGACGCGCCGGTGTCGGCCAACCGTGCGGCGGTTGCCAGGCCGATGCCCGACCCTCCGCCGGTCACCACGGCCACCTTGCCCGAAAGCGCTCCCATTGTCTCCCCCTGTCTGGTCTGGCCTAGTCGTCACGCGGGTCCGGCCTCGGTCGCGCCGGTATCCCACGTCGTCGCCGGTGACGGCGCTGAATCCGGTTCCCGATGTCACCCTACCGGGGACCTGAGGCATACTGGAAGGGCGTCAACGAGTATCGGACCAGGCGCTCCTCGACCATGAGACCCCTTCCTCGATGAGACCCATCCCCGTCGCGTTCCACGTCTGGTTCCTTGAGGTGCACACCTACGGAATCGGGCTGGCCCTGACGTTCTGGTTCGGGCTTCGCTACACCGAGCGGAGGTTGCGCAAGGCCGGCTATCCCTGGCAGTGGGTCACCGGGATGTTCGTGTGGGTCATCGTTGCGGCCATCGTCGGGGCCCGGGCCCTCCACGTTCTCTCCAACCTCTCCTTTTACACGCACAATCCGGGACAGGTCCTCGCCATCTGGCAGGGTGGCCTGTCATCGTTCGGTGGTCTCCTGTTCGCCGTGCCGGTCGCCATCATCAGCATGCGGCGGCGCTGCCCCCAACTGCAGGCGATGCGATTCGCCGATCTGATGGCACCGGTGCTCATGGCGTGCTGGGGCATCGGCCGCCTGCTCGGTCCCCAGCTGATGGTGGCCGGAGGGGGGCACAGGACCAACCAGTGGTTCGGCATGTACTACGCCGGCCAGAGTGGAAGGCGGCTCCCAGTACCGATTTTTCAGGCGATGGAAGACTTCGCCATCTTCGGGATCCTGTTGCTTGTCGAGCGCTGGCTCCGCTCCATTGCCCCGGCGCCGATCGGTTCCGCCGACGGCACCGCTGCTCCTGGGTCAACCAGGTTGCTGCCACCGGCGGGGATCGTGCTCGGTGTCGGCATGGTGCTCTGGGGCATCGAGCGGTTCCTCGACGAGCGCCTGTGGCTCGGTGAGGACGGACACCTCGGATCGCTTCTGGTCCAGATTGCCGGAATCGCCCTTGCGGTGGTGGGTGCGGCCCTCCTGGTCTCGCGGATCGGCCCGCTTCAGCGCTGGAGGCGGGGTGAGGGTGGTGATCCCGAACCGGTGGCTGCGTCCGGCGCGGTTGTCGAGGCCGACTCCGGTGAAGATCCGGGCGGAGACCCGGCCCTCTCCGGATCAGCGGAACAGGCAGCGATGGAGGATGAGGGCGCCGGAGCCCGAGCGCCGGCCCACGTCCCGTCGACCACCTCGACATCTCGGGCCGCCGACATCGACTGACCGGCCCCCCATGCGGGGCGAGGGCCCATCCGTGCCAGCGCGGCCGGTGCCGGCGGTTGGCACGGATGAGGAGCCGGCGGCGGGCGTGTGACTCAGTCCCTGGGACTCAGGGCTCCGTGCCCGACCAGATCGACCGGGACGTCTGAGCCTGACGCGTCAATGGCCACGGCAGTTCGGGCCCGGCCGGCCGGGGACGAGACGGCAGCGGGGAGCGGGCAGGCTGGTGCAGCGACGCGCACGGACCTCTTGGCGATGAGAGCCGCCGGGGGTGCACCCACCGCGATTCCGATCACTGCGACGCCAATCACCGCGACTCCGATCATCACCAGGGCTGCCGGGGATCGGAGGTAGCTGACCATGGCGATGGCGGTGCCGGTCTCGACCACGACCACGACCCGGCTCACCCACGGTCCCACCAGCTGGAAACGACGGTGGAAGCGGCGTAGCGCCGACGGATCGGTCATGCGGCGGGTGAGGAGAACGGCCAAGCCCCGAAGAAGCCCGAAGGCGGTGCCCACGGCCAGCGCCGTGACCGGATCGGCCGTCAAGGCTCCGAGGACGACCATCAGGTAGACGGCGGCCGTGGTGATGTAGGTAGCCAGTCCGGTCCCGATCTGCCAGCCGAAGCCGCTGCCGTAGACCCAGGGTCGGTACTGGTCGAGCCACCGCTCGTTCACCTGGCGACGATGAATCGGCAGCCTGAGGCCGACGACCCCGGCATCGGAAGCAGCGGCGATGAGTGCGGCCCCGGTGGCCAGGAGGCCGGCGGCAGTGGGTGAGAGGTCTACAGACCGGACCGCGCCTGCCAACCCGGCCATGGCCGCACCCAGTGTGGCGCCACCGACGGTGGCACCGGCCACGAACCACATCGCCGTCGAGCGATAGGAGTTTCCCTTCGCTCGCTCGCTGATCGGGGTGATGGTGGAGAGCATGGACAATCCGCACGGCGACCAGGTCGATCGAGCGGCGGCAGTCACGGCCACCAACGTTGCGGACACAGCGATGGCAAGGGTCATGGTGCTCCTCGGTGGGACAGGTGGGGTCGGGTTGTGATCGGAATGGGGCGACAGCCACAAGAAGCCCTCGGTGCCATGTGGAGCTCGGCGCCCATCGTCAGGCGGGGGAACCGAAGAAGGGAACATTGAACGTGAAGATGCCGCCGTCCTGGGCAACCAGCCAGTACCCCTGGGCTGAAGGGGCGGCAGCCATCCCCACGATCGGACGGTTGAGCGACCGACCCCCCATCGAGCCGTAGTACTGGGCGTCGCCGAACGAGAAGATGCCGCCGTCGGAGGCGACGAACCAGTAGCCCCGTCCCGAGGGCGTCACCGCCATGCCCACCACGGGCTTGTTGAGCAGCCGTCCTCCCATCGAGCCGTAGAACGGGGCGTCGCCGAAGGAGAAGATCCCGCCGTCCGAGGCCACGAACCAGTAACCGCGGCCAGAAGGCGTAGCCGCCATGCCCACCACGGGCTTGTTGAGCGGGTGACCGCCCATCGAGCCGTAGAACGCGGCGTCGCCGAAGGAGAAGATGCCGCCGTCGGAGGCCACGGTCCAGTAGCCGTTTCCGGATGGCGTCGCCGCCATTCCCACCATCGGCTTGTTGAGAGGACGACCGCCCATGGAACCGAAGAACGGAGCGCCTCCGAGGCAGAAGATCCCACCATCGGCCGCTACCAAGTAGTAGCCACTGGACTGGCGCTCGGCAATGCCCACGATGGGCTTGCTCAGCGCGATGCCGGACACGTCGCCCTGATTTCGGAAGTCACCGAAGGTCAACACCCTCCCGAAGGTGGTGACCATTCCATAGCCCCCGCCGTCAGCGCTCGGCGCGACCCCGATGACCTGGCAGTTGGTCGACGCTGACGTGCAAGGCGCCGGTGGGGGGGACGGGGTGGCCGGTGTCCAGCAGGCGGCATTCTGCTCCGCAGTGCTGTTGTCCTGCGCGTTGGTGGTGGTGCACGACGGATCGATCTGCCACGGAGGGATGCAGGCCACGACCCGGCAAACGATCCGACCCATGCAGCTGACATCCTGATTGCACTGGCCGTATCGGAACTGGAAGCACCCGGTGACGAAGGAGTTGCACCCGTTGGCCCCACAGCCGCAACTGGTCCCATCGCAGCCCGGCTCGCAGAAGGCCCACCCGTTGCCGCATCCCGTAGTGCAGGTGCAGGTGGCATTGCAGTCCATGTAGTAGCGGGGGCCCCCGCAGAAGGACGAGTTGTCCGCCTTCCACCAACCGCCCATCACCGAGTTGGCCGGGCAGTAGTTGTAGCCCCCGTTGACCGAGCAGCAGAACTCGGTGAACCCGGCACAACAGGTCGATCCGCACCCGCAATTGGTGTTGCCACAGGTGCAGACCAGGCCGTAGGCGGTGCCCGGCTTGAGGACGAGATCGAGACCGGCCCCGATGGCGACGGCGCTGCCGGCATAGGCGGAGCGGTTGATGAAGCTGCGGCGCGACAGCTTGGATTCGAGAAAGGCGGATGCCCGCTCGACGAGGGTCTGGGTCACGGTCTTTTGGTCATCACGGTCGTCGGATCACAGTCTTGGGCTACGGAGGCGAGGAGCAGGATCGGGGTCACCGCGATCGAAACGAGATCGCGGTCAGGCGGCGCGCCCCCTGGAGTGACGCCAGTGCCGAGATGGCAAGATAGGCGAGCCACCCACACAGTGCGCTCAACGCGACCAACGGCACGCCGTGCAACGGCTCCCGGGAGAGGATCGATACGATCGTCCCAGCCGGGTTTGCCATCGCCACGGCCGACGCCGACACAGCCAGCCCGACGTTGACGACGATGTGCACCGCGGTGGCCGGCGTGTCAGGAGTCCCGAAGCATCCGCAGCTGGCGATGGCTCCTCCCTTCGATCGCGCCAGGGCCACAACAACGGCAAAGGCTGCGTACGACATCGCCACGAGAGCCGCTGACGCCGTGCGTGGGACCACCAGGGCAGCCGCTCCCAGAAGCGCCTCGGCAATGGATCCCATGCGTACGGCCGTCCGCACGGTCTGCATCGGGACCGGGAAGACCGCAGCCAACGCTCTGGCGGTGTCATCAGGGCGAATGGCTTTGGCGACACCGGCTGCCATCAACAGCCCACAGGCAACCAGAAACACCCCGATCAGTTCCACGGGGCACCGGTCGATGTTGTCAGAGGGGCGGACGCAAGCCCGGACGGTTGGGCCGGGGGGCTGACCGCCACATTGCCGATCAGTTCGTTGACCCTGGGGACAAGTGCGCTCCTCTGGATGTGACTTCCAAGTACGACGTACAACGTGAAGGGTCTCCCGGACTCGGTAAAGAACCACTGCGTTCCCGACTGACCTCCCAATCCACGGCGCAGCACATAGGGTCGAAAGTCGGTCGGAGCCAGGGACCGGGGCAGGCCTTGGCGGGCAAAGAGTTGCCTGCCGACGCTCTCGGGGCCGTACTCGAACAGAGCGGCGAAGATATCCGACGCGCCCATCAAATTCACTGCTCCACCGCCGAAGTCCCCGACCTCGACGGGAAGGGCGAAGGTGGCAAAGTGCGCCACCGGACGGGGCACCTCGGCCCCGATCGAGAGGCGGGTGAAGATACGACCCTCGAACCCGAGGGGAAGCGGGGCCTCGATTCCGTGAGCCCTCAGAATGGCCACAGTGAGTCAGTCCGCCTTGATGTCCCGGGCACTGACTGTCGCCTGCGAGGGCTGTGGTCGACCGGTTTGGTTCGGTGACGTGTGGACACGCTGTGGGCTGTGTAGACCTTGTGGACTTGAGGCACGAGGTCCCGGTGATGCGGATCGGATGGTCTCCTCGTTGTGTCCGGTTGCGTCAGGCCCATAGACATCAGCGAGCGAGGACGGGTAGAGACTCGGATCCCCGGGAAGGATCCCGGCGGCGACCAGCTCTCGGTCATTGGCCAGTTCTCGCTCTGGACCGTCGAGGCCTTCAGAAGACGCACGGCCCTTGCTTTCGATTGTGAAGGCCCTGGAATCGGCCTCAGCCCGCCGCACCAGTTCGACCACTTGCCGGAAGTGGTTCGCCACCCCCTCACCGATGCGTCGGCCCGAGTCGCCATCGACAAGCACAAAGAACGGGGAGCCGGGAACCTCGTAGTCGCTCCAGGCATCGGTCGACATGACCACGGACAGGCCGGATCGCACATGAGGGGCGATCTCGGCGGGGATTTCCATCTCGGGCCCCTTGGTGACGACAACCAGTCTGGTGTGGGCAGGTAGACCGAGGTCGTCAGGCTGCTGGAACGCACTCCAAAATCCTGCACAGGTGGCACACCCCGAGGAGAGGAATGCCAGCAGAGTCAGCGGGCTGCCTCCCGCCACGTTGACCGCCACCGCATCGCCGTTCGGCGCGACGCCTGCAATCGTCGGCGCCGACGTCGAATTGCGCTCGCCCGGCAGTGGAGGGCCCATCGTAAGGGGAACATGCACAGAGTCGGCGGGGTCCGATCCTCCGGGCTCGGCGAGGTCGCGGTTGTGCGTGCCAGGCTCTCCAACTCCCACCCCAAGCTCGTGGAGGGCCTTGAGAATGTCGGCATGACTGCGCAACAAGCCGGCGACGAGCACGGCCAGAAGCAGCACCACGACACTCAGGGCAATTGCCAATGCGATCACGTAACACCTCCGAATTGGATTCCAGGAGGTGGTGCCATCCTGCTGACACCTCCTGCCCGAGGCTCATGCTACGGATTGCCGGAGTGCAAACGGTGTATATCCGATGACGTCGCATTACAGAGACGTCAACCGTCGTCACGCCAGACTCGAGCTCTTGGACCTCCACCGCCCGAGGCCACCGACTCCCCCGACTCACCGCGGCTGACCCTCGAGAAATGACACGACCCTTGAGGAATGGCACGGGTGCGGGTGAGCTGTCAGCGCAGCGCCTATCGGGCACCGGACGAGAAATGGCGGTCGATCTCGTTTGCATAGTGGAGGCCCAGGACGGATGCGTTCTCGTTCAACCAGTCCGACAAAGCGGTGGGTCCGGTCGCGGCACCAGCTGTGGAGGCCAGCCCTGAGGCCATTGCACCATACTCATCGCGGCTGAGCAGGACGTCATGGAGGAACAGTCCCAACAGCCGAGCCATCGGCGGGACCAGGGGCGGTGGCACCCGGACGATGCGCGCATGACTGCCCACCGCATTCCGGATGGAGGTCACCAGTTCGAGAAAGGTCGGTGACTCCGGGCCCACCGCATCGGTCACGCTGTCGTGGTGTTCGCCGCCCTTGGCAACGCAGAGCCGCGCCAGGTCGTCAATGTGGATGCCTCGGATGCGGTAGTCACCGCGACCGCCGACGCCGAACACGGGCAGACGGCGCAAGAGCCAGGCGATGTTGTTCAACAGGACGCCGTCGCCGCCGAACAGGATGGCAGGTCGAAGTATCGAGTAGGGCAGACCCACCTCCATGAGTGAACGCTCGACCAGTGCCTTCCCCCGGAAGTAGGGATACGGCGAATCAATCGTCGGGTTGGTGATGCTGATGTGGACGATGCGCGCCACCCCGTCCCGTCTGGCCGCCTCGAACAGAGTCTTTGAGTTCACCACCGCTCGTTCATGATCGACGCCATCGTGGGCGAAGCGAACCCAGTAGGTGTTGTAGAGGGTGGTCACCCCCTCGAGCGAGCTGCAGAGTTGCGCTGGATCGTCAAAGTGCAAGGGATGGGCCTCGATCTGTGTGGCCTGCGGCGCACGTTCGGGATGCCCCGTGAGGGTTCGCACGCTTCGGTCCGCAGCCAGCAGAGCGCCGGCAATGGCCTGGCCGGAATAGCTGAAGGCTCCGGTGACGGCATCGATGCCGGTGTCGTTGCCGCGGGCATGTGGTTCAGGAGTCTCGCCGGCATCCCGATCCGCGTTGCTGGGCGCGCTGGGCATCATGGAGCCTCCTCGGGCATTGGCACGTCGGGTGGCGTCTGTGGCTTGGCGGTCAGGGGGGTCGACCCTCCGAATCCCTCAAACAGCGCTGCCAGCCTCTTGGCATGGGCGAACAGAGCGAGCGCCGGTGCCCTGTCCCCGTCGAGATGGCTCAGCATCTCGAGACCCATATACAGCGCAACGATGGCGAGGGCGAGATCCCCGGAGGGAATCACCGCGTCAAAAGGGGAATCGGCGATCGAGGCGTCAACAGACCGTTGTGCGAACTGGGTCCAGGGAGCGATCCGCTTGGCCACCTCCGGTCCGAGCCCAAGAGTGGAGGAGGCGCCTCCGATCAGCTCGACCAGGACCGTGATGTGCCCGGCATTCAGGTCCTCTTGGAAGATGGCCGCGGCCGCGTCGACCAGGCCGGAAATCGAATCGACGCGGCTGACCGATGCGCCGTAGTGCTCGAGTCGGGCGGCGCTCACCGCGTCGAGAGCAGCCAGCAACAGATTCACCACCGACCCGAAGTGGTAGAAGACAAGTCCCTGATTGCAGCCGGCCCGTCCGGCGATGGCCCGAGCGCTCGCTCCGGCGAACCCGTCAGCCTTCAAGGTCTCGATAGCCGCCCCGATCAAGGCCAGACGAGTGTCGTTCGCGCCCTCGGCTTCCCGGCTCCGAAGCTGGCTCTTGGCTCCCGATTTTGCCACGTGCCCTCCTCCTTTAAGCGATTGCTTTGAGCATTTGCTCAACCCTTGCTCACCACCGGCCTGGTGTCAATTCCTCTTCGGCCGCGTCCGACCCCGGGCGGCCGCGCTCCGGACCGCCCAGCCCAGGACCGTCGAGGCGCCTGACCGCCGAACTCCGGCGGCCGGATTCTCTGACGTTCGATTCCCGAACGGTGAGCCGGTCGCCATCGGGGGCGCGGGGTCAAACGCGAGCCGCCAAAGAAACAAGTGGTCCGGCACCCGGTGACAGGGCACACTTGACGGACACCCTCGGGCGGCCACTGCCCGCGAGGAGTTCAACTGGAGAGGCGCATGCCCCTACGAATCGAAAGCGTCAGCTTCGACGCCGAAGACCCACTGATGCAGGGGCGCTTCTGGTCGGCGGTCCTGGGTTGGGAGCACGGCATCGACGAGGATGGCGACGTGTGGGTGGAACCGGGATTGGGCCACCCCGACAACGGGCTGGTCCGCCCCCTCCTCTTCCTGGCCGTTCCCGAACCGAAGGCGACCAAGAACCGGATCCACCTCGACCTGCGCCCCGATGATCAGGATGCCGAGGTGGACCGACTCGAGAGCCTCGGAGCCGCCCGGGTCTCCGTCGGACAGGACGGCACCGAAGGATGGATCGTGTTGGCCGATCCCGAAGGCAACGAGTTCTGCGTCCTGGGCGAGAGCTAGGGAGAGCCCGCCGACTACGCCTCCGCCGCGGCCTTGGCCTCGGCTGCCTTCCGGTAGGCCTCGAGCTGGTCGAGGAGTGGCATGCGCTCCTGGCCGACGGTCGAGTCCAACCGGGCGGCGATCTCCCCAGGAGTCCACCTTCCGTCGGCATACACCGCCCGAACTTCTCGGGGCTGATTCCAGACCGCGATCTTGGGGCCGACCGAGGTGTACACCTGCCCGGTCACGTGTCTGGCCTGGTCGGACAGGAGATAGACGACCAGGGGCGCCACATCCTCGGGATCGCCCATCTCGGCCAGGTCCATGGGGACGTTCTCGGACATGCGGGTGCGGGCCACCGGAGCGACGGCATTGGCGGTGATGCCGTACCGGTTGAGACCGGCTGCCGCCGAGCGGACCAGCGAGACGATGCCGCCCTTGGCCGCGGCGTAGTTGGCCTGGGCCACGCTGCCGGCGAAGGCACCGGAGGTGAACGCCACCAGCGATCCGCCGCCCTCCTGCTTGCGCATCACCGCGGAAGCGGCTCGGAACACGGTGAAGTGCCCCTTCAGGTGGGTCTCGATGACCGCATCCCACTCGTCCTCGGACATGTTGAAGAGCATCCGCTCGCGGAGGATGCCGGCCACGGCCACGACGCCGTCGATCCGGCCCCAGCGCTCCACACCGGCGCCGACGATCCTCTGGCCCCCGTCGAGGGTGGTCACGCTGTCAGCGACGGCCACGGCCTCACCGCCGGCCCTCTCGATCTCCGCCACCAGCCCCTCGGCCACCTCGCTCTTGGGGTCCTCACCGGCCAGGGACACGCCGATGTCGGCCACGACAACCCTGGCCCCTTCGGCCGCCGCGGCCAGGGCGACGGCCCGACCGATGCCACCACCGGCGCCGGTAATGGCCACGACCTTTCCCTCAAGGAACTCGCTCATTGCGCACTGCCTCTCTGCTCATCGCGTTCTGTCATCGCTCGTGCCGGGTGTCTTCGGCCCTGGATCCGGGGTTCATCACCTCCGGGCGGGGCCCCGTTCGGTGACCGGATCGCCCTCGGGCCGCTCCGATGTCTGCCTTCGGGCCCACCTGGTGTGGCTCAGGAGGTTGACCGTATACGAGAACCTGTTCTAGCGTCCCCACCGGGTCAGCGCCACCTCGGGGCGACCGGCCCTCGATCGGAGTGGGTGCCGCCACCGGCCGAGGCGGTGACCCGGGAACGACGTGCCTCGCGATCGTGCCTCCGGGATCCGGCTCGGGACCGAAGCCACAGCCACATCAGCGAGGCATCACGACCAGTACCATCCGGCAACAAGCCGTCGTCAACGGCAGAGGGGGTAAGGAAACACCATGGGCGATCTTGGATTTTGGGCGTTGGCTCACGAGAACCCCGGGCACCTGGCTCTGGTGGGTCCCGACGGCACCGAGTACACCTCGGGGGAGCTCCTGGGCCGGGCCAATCAGGTGGTGCACGGCCTGCGCGGCCTCGACCTGTCGCCTGGGGACGTGGTCGCCACCCTTCTCCCCAACGGGGTGGAGATGTTCGAGCTCTACCTGGCTGCGCTGCAGGCCGGTTGGCGGCTGGTGCCCATCAACCACCACCTCATCGGCCCCGAGGTGGCCTACATCCTGAAGGACTCCGAGGCCAAGGCCTTCGTGACCCACGAGCGGTTCGCCGAGGTCGCCCTCGATGCTGCCGAGGAAGCGGAGCTCCCGTCGTCGCGGTGCTTTGCCGTGGGCGAGATCGTCGGGTTCGGCTCCTTCGCCATGATGCGCGACTCGCAGCCCACCGACGACCCGCCCGATCGGACGATCGGTGACGTCATGAACTACACCTCGGGGACCACGGGCAACCCCAAGGGCGTCTTCCGGCCCCTGAGCGGGTTGTCGCCGGAGGAGGCCGCCCTCGGCCAGTCCGGGATCCTGTTCCTGTTCGGAATCCAGCCGCAGGACGACAATGTGCACATCGTGGGGTCGCCGCTCTACCACACCGCGGTGATGCGCTTCTCCGGTGCGTCGATCCACCTGGGCCACACCATCGTGCTGATGGACAAGTGGATCCCCGAGGAGATGCTCCAGCTCATCGACAAGTACAAGGTCACCACCTCGCACATGGTGCCCACCCAGTTCCACCGGCTGCTGGCCCTCCCGGAGGAGACCCGAGGCAAGTACGACATGTCCTCCCTCCGGCACATGATCCACGCCGCCGCCCCCTGCCCGGTGGACGTCAAGTACAAGATGATCGAGTGGTGGGGCAACGCCATCGACGAGTACTACGCCGCCTCCGAGGGCGGGGGCACGCTGGTGACCGCGGAGGAGTGGCTGCTCAAGCCGGGAACCGTCGGCAAGGCATGGCCGATCTCCGAGATCGCCATCTTCGACGACGATGCAAACAAGATCGACGAGCCCAACGTCATCGGAACCGTCTACATGTCCATGCAGACCGGTGACTTCGCGTACCACAAGGACAAGAAGAAGACCGACAGCAACCGCATCGGGAAGTACTTCACGGTCGGCGACGTCGGCCTCATCGACGAGGACGGCTACCTGTTCCTTCGGGACCGGAAGATCGACATGATCATCTCGGGCGGAGCCAACATCTACCCGGCCGAGATCGAGAACGTCCTGCTCGGGTTCCCCAAGGTCGGCGACGTGGCCGTCTTCGGCATTCCCCATGAGGACTGGGGCGAGGAGATCAAGGCCGTCGTCGAGCCGGCCGACGGCGTCGAGCCCTCCCCCGAGCTGGCCGGGGAGATCCTCGAGTACTGCTCGACCCGGCTGGCCAAGTTCAAGACGCCGAAGTCGATCGACTTCACCGACGCCATGCCCCGGGATCCCAACGGGAAGCTCTACAAACGCAAGCTCCGAGACCCCTACTGGGTGGGCCGCGAGAAGATCTGAGCCCGCCTGGCGGGCCAGGGGACCGGCTCAGGCCGACGGAGGGTCCGGGATCTCGACGGGGCGTTGCACGTCGGAGGCCGCGCCCTCCCGCAGTGCCTCGGCCCGGATGGCGTCGATCATCCCCGGATCGGCACTGTCGACATTGGACTCGGCGATGGCCAGCATCTGCTTGGGCCGCACCTCGATGAAGATGCCGTTCGCCTCCGCCGTCAGCACGTCCCCGTGATAAATGCCGGCCCAGGCGTGGATCTTGCGGCCGTCCTGCTCGACGAACCTGGCCTCGACCCGCAGGTCGGTGTTGAGCGGGGTCGGCTTGCAGTAGCGGACGGTGAGGGTCCCGGTCATGGCGGCGTGATCGGCCACGATGTTGGCCGCTCCCAGCACCTCGTCGAGCAGCTCGGCGATGACTCCTCCGTGCACGCAGGTGGGCGGGCCCTCGTAGGCGAACCCGAAGTTGGCCTCGCCGAGGATCTCCCGGCGGCCGTCGGCACCCTCGACCACGGCAACCCTCACCGGCGGGGCGATGGGATTGGCCAGACCGATGATGGGGCTGGTCGGGAAGAAGTCCTGGGCGGCACGGGCCAGATCGGGTTGGTTGCGGGAGCGCTTCGGGCCGGACCGCTCGCTCAGCCGCAGGGCGATCGCCTCCATGGCCTCGGCCGCCTCGGTCAGGGCCTCATCGTCGAGCTCGGCCGCGACGTTCATGGTGATGATGGGACGGATGGCCGCCGCCAGCCGGCGCCGCGGGTCCCCAGGGACCTCCACGGAGGCGAACAGGTCGCTCACCGGCGTTGGTAGTTGGGCGGCCGCTTCTCGGCGAAGGCCTTCTGGCCCTCCTTGGCATCGTCGGTGGCGAAGATCGGCCAACCGAGCTCCAGTTCGATCTTGAGGGCCTCCTCTTCGGGGATGCCCTCGGTCGCCTTCACCGACGCTTTGATCGCCTCGACGGCCAGCGGGCCGTTGGCCCCGATCACCTCGGCGATCCCCATGGCCGCCTCGAGGGCGGTGCCGTCGGGCACTACCCGGCCGATCAAGCCGATCTCCTTCGCCTCCTGCGCGGAGACCTCCCGGGCGGTGAGCAGGATGTCCATGGCCACGGTGAAGGGGATCTGGCGCCGCAGGCGGACGGTCGACCCGCCCAACGGGAAGAGGCCGCGACGCGCCTCGAACACGCCGAACTTGGCTCCCTCGCCGGCGACCCGGATGTCGGTGGCCTGGAGGATCTCGGTGCCCCCCGCCACGGCCCATCCCTCCACGGCGGCGATGAGCGGCTTCTTCAGCGAATAGTGGCGCAGGAGTGCCTTCCAATGGAGATCGGGGTCCGCCGCCATCCGTTCCTTGACCGAGTCGTTGCCGGGGCCGGACATCGACTTGAGGTCCATACCGGAGCAGAAGGTGCCGCCGGCACCGGTCAGGATGGCGCAGCGGATGTCGTCGTTGGAGTCGATCTCCACCCACGCGTCGGCCATGCCCACGAGCATGGGGCCGGAGAGGGCGTTCTTGGCCTCGGGGCGGTTCATGGTCACCACCGCCGTGGATCCGACTCGCTCATAGGTCAGGTGTTCGGTGCCGGTCACAATGCTCCTTTGTCATGCCGTTTCATGGGGACAGTCGTTCGGTCGGGCGCCACACGCCCGTTGCCCTCCTGCGTGAAGGGTGTCGCGTCTTCGATCGGTTCGACGAGCCGGCCTCGTACCCATGGCCGGATCAACTAGAACCCATTCTACTTTCAACTGGGCGGGGCGGCCTCCGGCCGGTCGTAGCGCCGGAAGGGGCAGCGAGCCGTGCCGCCAGGCGAGATCATGGGGTCGGGCTGCGCCGTCAATCCTCGGGCGCCGGCTATGGGGCCGGCGGACCCGCGGCCATGCCGACCATCGGGCGGCGGAGCACCAGACCTCCGGTCGATCCCTCGAAGGCGGCGTCGCCGAAGGCAAAGACCGTCGCTGGCCACCAGCCAGTAGCCCGCACCAGTCGGAGAGCCCGCCATGCCCACCACGGGCTGGTTCAGGTGGAGCGCCCCCGTCGAGCCCTCGAAAAAAGCCACGCCGAAGGAGAAGATGCCGCCGTCGGCGGCCACCAGCCAGTACCCCGAGCCGAAGGGAGTGGCCGCCATGCCCACGATGGGTCTGTTGAGGGAGAGGGCGCCGGTGGAACCGAAGAATCCCGCATCGCCGAAGGCGAAGATGCCACCGTCGGACGCCACCAGCCAGTAGCCCCGACCGTCCGGGGTGGCGGCCATTCCCACCATCGGTCGGTTGAGCCGCAACGATCCGGTCGAGCCGAAGAACCCGGCATCGCCGAAGGAGAAGACACCACCGTCGGACGCCACCAGCCAGTAGCCCCGACCGTCCGGGGTGGCGGCCATGCCCACGATGGGTCGGTTGAGCCGCAACGATCCGGTCGAGCCGAAGAATCCGGCATCGCCGAAGGCGAAGATGCCGCCGTCGGACGCCACCAGCCAGTAGCCGCCGTGGTCCGGCGTTCCGGCCATGCCCACCACTGGCTGATTGAGGGCGAAGCCACCGGTCGACCCGAAGAAGTTGGCGCCGCCGAGGGCGAACACTCCGCCGTCGGCGGCCACCATCCAGTAGCCGGGTCGCGGCGGCGGCGCCGTCGGTGGGCCCGGCAGGCCACCCGGCCCGATGAAGGCGTGGATCTGGCTGGACGATGGAGCCAGCACGAGGCCGTCGGCCGCCGACGGCGAGGGGAATGACGAGGATGACGACCCGATGGAGAACTGCTGGACGGTGCTCCCGTTGGCAACGTTGAGGGCATAGAGGTTGCCGCTCCCGATGGACCACACCAGCCCGCCGGCCACCATTGGCGAACCGTGAGCGCCGCTCGAGGTCGTCCACTGGGCGACGGGTGGGCCGGACGTGACCGCCACGGCATGGATGCCGTTGTTGCACGGTACGTACAGGGTGCCGTTGAGGTCGGCAGAGCCGCCGTCGGGGTCGCCGCTGCAGAAGTTGTTGGTCGACGCAACCTCGCCACCGACCCCACCCAGGGGGGACTGGTGGAGGACATAGGCGGTGGTCGACTTGCCCGCGATGAACACCAGGCCGTTGGGGAGGAGTGCCGGCGCCGTCGACCCGAGGTCGGCATCCACGGCATTGTCGGCGTACCAGGCCCCGGGGGCAAAGGAATCGAGGAGCACCATGGTGGGACTCAGCTTCAGGACGCTGTCGCTCTGGTCATAGGCATCCGAAGAGCTGTGGTGCGCGCTGTTGCCGGTGGACACCCACACGTTGCCCTGGGCATCGACCGAGGGGGCCGCTCCCCCCATCCACACCGCCCCCTGGCCGTCGCCGGGCTGGTTGGCCACCTCGAAGGTGGCCGGAGGGGAACCGTCCTCCGGGGCCGAGACGACCCATCCGTGGTAGGGACCGCAATCACCGGCGTTTCCGCCGAAGCCGGCGATGACCCGGCCACTGGTGAGGGCGAGCGACGCCCGCTGCAATTGGAAGGCCGGGGTGGTGCCGGGCGGATCGATGACCTCGTCGAGCAGCGGGGCCCCGGTGTAGAGGTCCAGGCCGATGAGCGCATGCTGAGCGCCGCCGGAAACTCCGAGGGCGGCCACGACGAAGATCTCCGACCGCGCCGTGTCGATGACGGGGGTGGAGGTGATCCCCACCGTGGGGTGGATGTTCCCGCAGAGCCCGGGCACCGAGGACGGGTTGAAGGGCGTCCCTACGTGGGTCGACCACAGCACCGACCCGGTGTTGGCCGCCAGGGCATACACGGTGTCGTTCTCCGTGGCGGCGAAGACCCGGCCGCCGGCCACCAGTGGTTGGCCGTAGAGCTGCCCGTCAAAGGTGGGCGAAGTCCAGGCGGGAGCGGCGGGGGTAAAGGAGTTGCCCGACGCATCCACCGCGGTGCGCAGCGAGTCGTGGCCGAAGGTCGGCCAATCAGAGACGATGGCCGCCGCGGGTCGGGCCACCGTCGACAGCCTGCTGACAGCGGCCGCCGTCGGGGAGCTCGACGCCGCTGATGTCACTGCGATGGTCGCGGCTGCCAGTGCAACCACGGCGCAGGCGCCGGCGGTCAGGAGCGGTCGGGCGCGGTAGACGGGAGGGCGGGGCACCTCCCACTCTTACCTCAAGCCGCGCCGTTTTCGCCACGACCGAGTGAGCCGGGTGGGATCCGTTCGGGCGAAGCCGGGTCAGATCCGCTCGATGATCGTCCCCGTGGCCAACGCGCCGCCACAACACATGGTGATCAGCGCCAGATTGCTGTCGCTGCGCTCGAGCTCGTGGAGGGCGGTGGTGATGAGGCGGGCGCCGGTCGAGCCCACCGGATGACCGAGGGCGATGGCGCCGCCGTTGACGTTGACCTTGTCCCAGTCGGCCTCGTGGACCTTGCCCCAGGACATGACCACCGAGGCGAACGCCTCGTTCACCTCGAAGATGTCGATGTCGGCCATGGTCATCCCCGCCTTGCGGAGCACGTCGGCGGTGGCGGCGATGGGCCCGTCGAGGTGGTAGTAGGGATCCGAACCGACCAGCGTCTGGGCCACGATCCGGGCCCGGGGACGGAGGCCCGCCTCGCCGGCCCGAGTCTGTGACATCCACAGTACGGCGGCGGCGCCGTCGGAGATCTGCGAGCTGTTCCCGGCGGTGTGCATCCCGTCGGGTAGCACGGGCTTGAGGTTGGCCAGGCCCTCGCGTGTGGTGTCCCGGGGGCCCTGGTCCCTGGAGATGAGGGTCTTCTCCCCCGTCGGCCCCTCGGGCCCGAGCACCGGCGCCTCGAGGGGGACGATCTCACGGTCGAACCGACCCTCGGCCACCGCCACCGCAGCCTTGCGCTGTGACTCGAACCCGAGCCAGTCGACGTCGTCGCGGGTGATCCCGTACTTGTGGGCGATCCGCTCGGCGGCGCCGAACTGATCCGGCATGTCCCACGGGAAGTCTTCGGGCCGCGACTTGCCCGGGCCGTTGAAGGCGTTGGCGCCGAGCCCGACGCGGCTCATGGCCTCGACGCCGCAGGCGATGCCGGTGTCGATGGCGTCGGCGCTGATGAGATTGGCCACGAAGTTGTTGGCCTGCTGAGCGGAGCCGCACTGACAGTCGACCGTGGTGGCCGCCACCTCATAGGGCAGGCCCTGGCTCAGCCAGGCGGTGCGGGTCACGTTGGACGCCTGCTCCCCCGCCTGGGTCACGCAGCCGCCGACGATCTGCTCGACGTCGCTCGGATCGACACCGGCCCGCTTGACCAGTTCGACCTGGGCGTTGCCCAGGAGCTCAGAGGCGTGGAACCCGGCCATCCATCCGTTCCGCTTCCCGATCGGGGTGCGCACTGCTTCGACGATCACTGGTTGGGCCATGGTGGATCCTCTCCGAGATTCGAGCTACTAGTCGGGACGACGGATGGGCACGGGTCGAGCGGTAGTTGTGCCTGTCGGCGACGCGCGCCTGTTCCCGGCAGTATAGAACTCGTTCTACCGGACTCCGCCGGAGGATCCGCAGGCCTGTTGGCAGGCGGTGGCCGCCAGCAGCCTTCCAGTCCATCTCGACGCCTCCGATCTCGTCGGGGTGGTCGCCCCCAGCCAGCGGCGGGCGAACGGGCACAGGGGGACGATGGTCAGGCCCTCCCGGGCGGCCCGGTCAAGAGATGCCCGTACCAGCCGGCCTCCGACACCGTGCCCGGCCAACTCCTCGGGAACCTCGGTGTGGATCAGGACCAGCCGGTCGCCATTGACGCGGTAGACGAGTTCGCCGACGTGGCCCGCCGATCGCCAACTCGAAGCGACCGCTGTCGCGGTTGTCCACTACTTCCTCCATGACACGCCACCCCTTTGCAGAGGCCGGCCACCACCTGCCCTTGCTGGCGACCACCGGCCCCATCTCGCCGAACCGGAGCCCACCGGTCCTCTCGGACCCGGCAGCGCACGGCAGGGCGCGGCAGTCCACCCCTGCTGGGCTCGGCGCCGCGCTCCTGAGCAGTCAACCCGCCAGCCCGCACCGGTCATTCGCCGGTCAATCGTGACGCCGGGCCTCAGCGCAGGCGAAGGACCTTCGGTGGCCGTACCATGACGGGATGTCGGACTCGGCCGAGGTGACGCGGTCCCCGCTGCGGCCGACCGGCCTCGAGCGGGCGGCAACGACCGGGCGGCCGTCGAACCTGCCAGGTGGGGCCACCGTCCCGGCTCGAGCCGTCCGGTGAGTACTCTGCTGTTCGCCATCGGCCTGCTCATCGTGATGCTCACGGCGGCGAGCGTACTGTTCACCATCGTCCTGCCACGCGAGCCCCGGGGGTTCGAACGCCTCTCCTCCGGGGTGAACCGGGTGGTGCAGATCGCCTTCCACACCCTGGCGAGACTGGCCAAGAGCTACGAGGGAAAGGACGCGGTGCTGGCTCCGACGGCGCCGGTCGCCCTGGTGGGCCAGTTGCTGTTGTGGGCTGGTCTCTTCATCGTGGGCTACGCATTCATGCTCGAAGCGACCACGCACAACTGGGCCTCCGCCCTGGCCCAGGCGACGGGATCGGCGTTCACGGTGGGCACCATCACCCTCCGTGGACCCGTCAACTCGGCGGTGGACATCGCCGCCGGTGCGACCTGGGTGGTGATCGTTGCGTTGCAGATCGCCTATCTGCCCGCCCTCTACGGGGCCTTCAACCGCCGCGAGAGCCTGGTCGCCATGCTGGAGAGCCGGGCCGGAATTCCCGCCTGGGGCCCCGAGGTCCTCGCCCGCCACCAGCTGGTGGGGATCACGGACACCCTGCCTGCCTTCTACGCACAATGGGAGGAGTGGTCGGCCGACCTGGCCGAGAGTCACACCACGTACCCGGTGATGCTGCTCTTCCGATCGCCCCAGGCGTGGTTCTCGTGGCTGATCGGACTCCTCGCCGTGCTGGACGGCGCCGCCATGCACCTGGCCCTGGCCCCGAGCACCGCCTCGTCGCAGGCCCGACTGTGCCTCCGGATGGGATTCACGGCGCTCAACCGGATGGCCAAGGTGTTGGGATGGGAGGTGGATCCCGATCCCAGTCCGGAGGGACCGATCTCACTCACCTTCGAGGAGTTCGAGCAGGCCGTGGAGATGCTGCAGCATGTCGGGTTCCAGATGGAGCGCAGCGCGGAGGAAGCCTGGCCCGAGTTCCGGGGGTGGCGCGTCAACTACGAAACCTCTGCCTACCGGCTGGCCGATCGATTGACCGCGCCTCCGGCGCCGTGGTCGGGGACCCGCCGCCGCCTCCGCTCCGGGCCGGTGGCGCCTCGTCGGCCGCCCCAGCGAGCCCCCGGGCTGTTGGACGAGCATCGCCCCGAGGTCGTGCTGCCACCGACCGGCCACCGCAGGGGCGGCTCACGTTCCGCTTAGGTTGGCGCTCGGTTGGCGGCTCGTCTCCGCTGAGGCGCTCTTCCCCGTGAGCTGGGACTACTCGAACCTCGCCAGCGTCCGCACGAGCGAAGGGACCGAAAGCCGGTGCCTCGGTGGTCTAGGTTGTTGACTCCGAGGTGCGGGGCAGAGGTACGACGGGATGACCTCGTCCCGGGGCACCGGGACTTCGGAACGGATGGGGGTGGGGCGTGTCAGACGAAGATCGGCGGCACCGTACCGGCTCCCATTCGGATTTCTGCGGGCTCTCGACGGCAGGATCGTCGGTCCGTCCCATCGTCGTCCCTGCGCGGGTGGCGGAGATGGGACCACTGGCCCTGCTCGTGGCGATGCTCGCCCTGCTCGGGTCGTTGGTGGTTCCGGCTCCGGCGGGCGCGGCCACCGGCGTCGCGGCCCCGAGGGCGGCACTTACCGTGACGCCGTCGACCAACCTGGTCGACAACCAGACGGTGTCGATCGTCATCACGGGCGCCAGCGCGGGAAGCACCTATGTGGCGGTGGAGTGCGACCCCATGGCGTTCACGCTCCTGGCCAAGGGCCAATCCCCGGCTGATGGGTGTGAGGCGCGCCACAATGCCGTCATCACGGTCGACACCGGCGGCACCGCCGCCGCCACGCTCCAGCCCCAAGCCATCCTGACCACGTCGCTCGGCTCCGCCGACTGTCGACAGGTGCAGTGCTTCATCGCGGTGGAGTCGCTGTTCTCCACCGGCGGTCCGTCGTTGCTGCTCGAGAACATCAACTACGCCGCGTCCGCCTGCAGCGCGACAGGATCGTGCACGACCCCCGATGACTCCTGGGATCCCTCCCTGGGTGCGCCGGTCTTGGGGGCGGCCCGGAGCCAAACGGCCACCGTGGCCACCGCTCGGCCCCGACAGAAACCCACGTTCCGGGTCGACCGGTCGAGCCGATGGGCGATACCAGGCAAGCCCGCCACCGTCCCGCTGATGGCCGGCCCGGCCGGCGACCTGAGCGCGACGGGGACTGTGACCGGACCATACCTGTCCACCTTCGCGGCGCCGGTGGTGCCGGCGACGCCGGTGACCGGCGAGGGCCTCCTGCGATTGGCGTTGTCCGCTCCCCACACGTCGTGGGGCGCGGCCCAGCCCAGCTCGACCGTGGTGGACGTCACCCTCACCGACATCACCACAGCGACGACCGTGAGCACCCTGCAGTTCGTCCTCTATGCCGGGGCCCACCCCTTCACCTACGCGGCGTTCACCGGGCCGGTGACCACGGCTGACTCCTACCGGGCGACCGTGAGTGCCGAGGGGCCCCACGCCGACGGTGGCCTATCGTGGCCCTCGGGCTCGTCACCTCCGAGCGCCAGGGTGGTCGACAGCCAACTGGAAGTGGTCGATCCGACCAATCCCCGATTCCTTGCCGTGGCCTACGCGCCGGTCATGTACGGGCGATCGACATCGGCGCTCCACGATGTCCCCTTGCTCACCGATGCCACAGCCACGCCGATGGGGGGCGGCTCGACCCGCCTGTCGTACACGGTGATCTGGAGCCACGAGGACGCGGGCACCGGTTTCGTGCCGTTCCTCGAATGGGGGACCTGGGGACGGATGACCGACATCGAGAATGCCATCTCGTTCACCGTGGCTGCTGACGGCTCGACATCCGGCGCCAGCTACCTCTGGGGTGGCGAGCCGTCGACCGGCTTCCCCGACAGCCAGGGCGCCATCCAAGAGGTGGACGTGCCCTTCGCCGGGCAGTGGGACGGCCACCATCCGATCCTGCGCGATGCCACCGGCAACAACGACTTTTCGGATGCGGGCACGACCCCGTTCCGGTTCCAGCTGGCCCCGGTGCCCGGGCCCGGCCCCGACCAGAGCCGAGAGGCGGTCATGGACGCCAATCCCTTCACCTACAAGGTCTCCGGCGAGGAGGTCGCCCGCTGGTACGGGGACGTGTCCAAGGATCCCCGGTCGCCCGAGCCCGGCGATGCGCGCCAGTACGCGAATGTCGATCTGACCACTTCGGGCACCGGCGTCTCGTCGGTGGCCGCGGAACTGCAGCTGTCAGGCAGCTCGACCTGGTATGCCAGCGACTTCCACACCGGCTATCCGGCCCATGGCGTGGGCCACGTCCGAACCGTGGTCAAGCTGCCGACGGACTGGCAGAGCCGATCGATCACCGGGGCCCGCGTGCAGGTCTACCCGCCGACGGCTGCGCCCTCGGTGGTGGTCGACAGCCTCGTCGTGCTGGCCCTGCAACGGGATTGGAGCCTCACCACCGAATCCGTCCCCACACCCGGGGTCGTCGGGGGAGTGACCGCGGTCCCTGCCGCGTTGAAGCTGTCGGTGGCAGCGGGAAATCGCCAGCACGTCGGGCCCGGTGGCCACGTGGCGGCCCTGCAGGCCCGGGCGACCAACTCACTGGGGCACGCCCTGGCCGGGGTGGCCGTGACCTTCTCCGCGGGAACGTCGGGACTCATCTTCACCGGGTGCAGCTGCTCCTCCGTGACCGCGACCAGCGATGCCGGGGGTGAGGTTTCATCCGGACCGGCCACCGCACCGATGCGGAATCACGCGGTCACCATCACCGTTTCGTCGATCGACCCTGCAGCCAGGGCCGCCACCTTCAGGCTCGCTGTGGGTTGAGGTCCGGTGTGCCGCCGTACCACACCCTCCCGCCCTTGCTTCGCCTCACCACCTCTCCCACGCCGACACAACGTGGAACCGAGGTGTTAGGGGTGTGTTAGCGCTTGCTCCTGGCCCTTGTGTGGCGGGCCCGATCGGGCCATGCTCGGAGATGTGAATCCCGCGGCCACCCTGGCTCCCCGGCGCAAGATCCCCATCGGCGACGTGATGATCAGCGCGGCAACCGGTGCCATCTTCCTTGGTGCGCTGGCGGTGCGAAGCAGACTCATCTTTGGACTGCTGGTGCTGGCGGTCGTCTTCGTGCCCATGGAGCGGATCTTCGCCCTGCGCCAGCAGCGGGTGCTCCGCGCCGGATGGCGGACGGACCTCGTGCACTTCGTCGTCAACAACCTTCTGAGCACCGTGCTCCTGGTGGTGGCCGTCGTGAGCGTGGGGGCGACCCTGCGGGCGGCGGTGCCGGGACCTGTTCGGACGGCGGTCGGAGCGCAGAGCCTCGGCCTCCAGTTCATCGAGGCCTTCATGCTCGCCGAGATCTGCGGCTATTGGGCCCACCGGGCCGCCCACAGCGTGCCGTTCCTCTGGCGGTTCCACCGCGTCCACCACTCCATCGAGGAGATGGATTGGCTGGCTGCCGGTCGCCTGCATCCCGTCGACCAGGCCTTCACCCGGTCATGCATCGTCCTGCCGCTGGTCGCCCTCGGATTCTCGAGGGCCACCTTCGGGGCATTTCTCTTGCTGTTGACGTTCCAGGCTCTCTTCATCCACGCCAATGTGCGGTTCCGGTTCGGACCGTTGCGGTGGGTCATCGCCACTCCGGAGTTCCACCACTGGCACCATTCCGGTGATCCCGTTGCGTACAACAGCAACTTCGCCGGCGAGTTCCCCGTGTTGGATCTTCTCTTCGGCACCCTTCATCTTCCGGCCGGAAGCATGCCGGACAGCTACGGGATCGAGGAGCCTGCGCCCCGCGGGTATCTGGCGCAACTGATGTGGCCGATGCGTCGCGGCTCCTCCCGGAGTGGCACCGACCCAGCCGCCGGCTCGGCGGAGACGGTAGCAACGGAGCCTTCCTGCACCTGACCTCAACGTCGGCCCCCACGAGCCCGAGACAACCCGGCACCGGCAGGCGCTACCCAGTGACGAGGAACCGGTCCCTGTACGCCTCCAGCACGTCCCGGCGAGTCGTGGTGGGAAGGCCGAGCAACTCGGGCACGTAGTGCACGGTGCCGTGCCGGCCGCGGGGATGGGACTCTTGGAACTGGGCCATACCACCGCGGGCGGCGTCGTCGAGCGGCTGACCGGCGAGCTGGTAGACGCTGGCCAGGGTGGCGCCTCCCTCCCTCATGAACTCATCGAAGGGAATGTCGATGGCAGATTCGGCCGGCAACAGATCGCGGTCCCGGAGGCACGCACCCAGGAGGTCGGTGACGCGCTGCCCCCAGAACCGGCCGTATGCGGCGGGGTCGGGTCGGTCGACCGACAAGCGGGCGGAGTAGGCCACCATGGTGGCAAGTGACGTCGCCACCTGGTCCGGATCTCGGTGGGTGAGTACGAAGGTGGCGTCCGGGAACACGGTGCGGAGGGGGCCGAGCTGTTCGAGGTGCTGCGGGGACTTGAGCACCCAACGGGATCCCCCGGCCAAAAACGTGAGCACCTGGAGAACCCGCCGCAGGTAGCGGTAGTGGGGAGTCTGATCGTTGGACTTGTAGTAGTCCCGCCATGACGGGACCATGGCGGTGGTCTCGAACAGCATCGTCGAGACGTCCATGGCCAACAGCTGGATCTCCTCGTGGGCGTGATCGGGGGTCATCTCGTGCATCCGGACGAAATAGGGCAACGCCGTGTTGAGCAGCTCCAACCCAGCCGCACAACGGACCCGGCGTGGATCCTCCCCGTCCGGCCCTGGCTCTTCGCCGGGGACGGGCACCGGCTCGAGGCTCTCCCAATAGGGAAGGTGCCGGAGGGCCGGATCCGCCGCCATCGAGTTGTGGAGATAGGTGGTGCCGGTGCGGGGAAGACCGCAGATCACGATGGGCCGCTCGATGGGTATGGCCTCGATCTCCGGATGGCGGGCGACGAGATCCTCGACCCGCAGCCGGTTGACCAACGTCTGCACTAGCATCTCGAAGCTGGTGGCCACGCCGACCGGCGAGAGCCCTGCTTCGTGGCGCAATGAGGTGCAGAGGACGCCCAGTCGCGCCTCGAATCCACCCGCTCCCCAGGACGACAGACCGCTGCGCTGCTCGGCCGCCGCCATCATCGCGTCCGGCTCCAACGCCAGTGTCTCGCCATAGGCTCGGAGAAGCGACAGGGTGGCTTCCGCCGCCGCCGGCATGACGGGATCGGCCAGATCGTCCAGCCGCACCGGATCGGCAGGGCGGGCGCTGCCTGTCACGGTCGCTCGGTGGCGTGGCCACCGCGGGGCACTTCTGCGATGGGAATCACGTCCGCCTTCGGCCGCACCGGAGTCGACTCGGGAAGGAACCAGCGAAACCACAGCAGCCCCGAGGAACGGCCGGCAGTGGAAATCCAGTTCGGGACGCCGGGATCGGAGGCGGCGACGACGATCCGCCACGAACCGTCTGGTTCGTACGCGACCTGGCCGCCGTTGATGGTGACCTGTTCGTAGCCGTAGTCGTAGGTGTGCAAGAAAGGGTTCCACAGGCACAGATTCCAGAAGGCGCACACCGGCGAGCGCCCCTCGATGACCAGGGCCTCCCCTTCGTCGAGCTCCCATCCGCCCATGGCATAGGCGGCGTCGCCGGCTGCCCAGCCCATGGTGACCGATGACACCGGGTAGGGCTCGCCGATCTCGTTGGGAGGCCCGACCCGGACCGGTGCCATCAGGGTCTGCTCGTCGAACCAGTTGCGGACGTGCCCGAAGCGACGCGTCAGGACGTCCATACCGTCGTCGGGGTGGTCGGGGGGATCCTCCGCCTCGATCGACCATTCCGCCCTCCGCCCGTTGGTTGGATCGATCAGGTAGTCGCGGCTGATTGCGCACACCGCGTCAGGCGCCAGGGCAAGCCAGTCGCCATCGTGGGGCCGCTCACTCAGGACGAACTCGAAGGTGCCGTCGTCGGCGATGTCGAGGTGGCGATCGTTGATGGTCCCGACGATGCGATTGCTGTAGTGACCGTCGTTGGGGCCTCCATAGACGGTGAACGACAGATAGGCGGCATCCCCGCGCCGCCCCCGGACCCGGTACGTGCGAGCGGGATCGATGGGAGTGAACTGGTAGAAGGCGTCGGAGTTGTCACCGCCCCACTTCTTTTGGGGCCCAACGATCTCGACCATACGGGGCCGACCGGTGTCCGCCCACACCTGGGTCTCCATGCCCACCTGGAGCACGGAGAACAGCCACCTGTACCCGTCGGTCAGGTCGGCGTCATTGAGAGGAGGGTCCGTCGATCGGAGCCGCTCCTCGGCTGCCTGCAGCCCCTCGATGAGTGACTCGAACGACTCGTGCAGCGCCTGGCGCGACGCCGCGGAACCATCTGGCGAGAGATCCGTCACGACCGCAATTCCTCCGGTGATCGTCGCAGTGGGACCACAGTTGATCCTGCCGCATCCTGGTGGAGCCCTCCCCACCGGTCAAGTGATCGTCCAGCGCGCTCGTAGGCCGAGCGGGGCCGAGGCGCCGCACCCCACGAATGTGCATGCTGGCCTGCCCTCCGACCCCAGGGGTCGACGGCACACCCGCCGAAGCCCCACAATGGGCGGGATGAGTCAGAATCGCAGCGGTCCTCGGGACCTGACAGTCATCGCCGTGCCGTTCTACTTCGGGAGCATGGCGGTCGAGTACCTCTGGCTACGCCGGCAAGCTGCCCAGCGGGGTCCGGTCGCCGGCGACTACGAACGGCGTGACACCGTGGCCAGCCTGGCCATGGGTGTCGGCAGTCTGGTGGCGCCACTGGTGGTTCCGAGGCTGCTCCGTCCCTTCACACCCGGTCGCGGGCGATTCGGAAAGGCGCTGGTTGTCGTCGCCCTGGGGGCCGCCGCCGCCACCACGGTGGCCGATGTGGTGGTCCGCCGGACCGAGGTCGCTGATCGCTCAGCCGGACAGGATGCAGCCATCGGGTCGCTGCCAGCTGACGGCGGCGGAGGCCTACGAGTGCCCGAGCAGGACCTCCGACGGTCCATGGCCCGAAAGGTCGCCTCGACGGGCGGAGTGGCCGCGGTCATCTTGGGTGGCGTCGCCGTGACTACCGGTTGGGCGTGGCGCACGACGCCCGAGCGGATGTGGCGGCACCGGGTACTTCCCGCCCTTCCCGCCGGGCCGGTGGCGATGGCGGTCGCCATCGCGGGATGGGACTTCATCTACTACTGGAACCACCGATTCATGCACGAAAGCCGCTACATGTGGGCGCTCCACGTCGTGCACCACTCGAGCGAGCACTACAACCTGTCGACTGCCCTACGCCAACCGGTCGCCGATGCCCTGGGGACCTCGGTGCCCTACGGCGCACTGTGCCTGCTCGGGATCCGTCCGGAGTTGATCACGACTGCTCGGGGCGTGAACCTGCTCTACCAGTTCTGGATCCACACCGAGACCATCAACCGGCTGGGCCCGCCCGAGGCCGTGCTGAACTCACCCTCGCACCATCGTGTCCACCATGGGTCCAACCGGCAGTATCTCGATCGGAACCATGGCAGCATCCTGATCGTATGGGACCGGCTCTTCGGCACCTTCGAACCCGAGGACGAGCCTGTCGAATACGGACTGACCAAGAACATCAACACATTCAATGCCGGGCGGATCGTGACCCACGAGTACGCGGACATGTTGCGCGACGTGGCCGGGTCCACCTCCTGGGGCGAGCGCCTGTCCTACGTGCTGCGGGGGCCCGGATGGGCCGCTCGCCATCGCGCCGAGGTGGCGGCCTCGGAGGCAGGGTCGGAGCGTACGACGAGTGGCCAGAGGGAGGCCGTGTCCGTCGGCTGACGGCGTGGCGGCCCGCTCGGGCTGTTCGGTCCCAAATGGAATGAGGGGCACGACGTGATGCATTTTCCCCGAGCGCGGCCTGCTCGCCACGTCTATGGTCGCCGGAGGATGGCGGATCGCCGGCATCCAAATCGACAGCGTCGGCATGATCGTGCAGACGTAGGGCTCCGAGAGCATGGGGTGACAACGTGAATGAATTCAAAGGCCAGCGAGTACTGGTCACCGGCGCATCATCGGGCATCGGGGCCGGTCTGGCCGAGGAGTTCGCCCGTCGGGGTGCCGTCGTAGGCATCTGTGCCCGCCGAGAGGCTCGCCTCGACGAGGTCCTCACTCGCTGTCGGGAGCATTCGCCCGAATCGCGGCGCTGGGTATGCGACCTTGCCGATCCCGAGGAAGTCGATCGGCTGGCCTCCGCAGCCCTCGTGGAACTCGGTGGGGTGGACATCCTGGTCAACAACGCCGGCATTCCCAAGCGCCGCCACGTCACCCGGCTCGACACGTCGACGGTCGAAGCGGTCATGAACATCAACTTCTTCAGCCCGGTGCGACTCACACTGGCTCTGCTACCCCAGATGCTCGAGCGCGACAGCGGACGAATCATCAATGTCTCGTCCGTAGCCGCCACCCTGAGCTCGCCCGGTGAGTCCGCGTACGACGCATCGAAAGCCGCAGTGACCGCATTCAGCGAATCCATGGCCGTCGACCTTTGGGAGACAGGCGTCAAGGTGTTGGTCGTATATCCGGGTCTTGTCGACACTGACCTCTTCTCCCTGCCCGACAATGACCCCGTGCTGGCTGCCATCGAGCCCGTTCCCGTCAGCGAGCTGGTCGACGGCGTCTTCGCGGCCCTTGACCGTGGTGTGATCCAGGTCTATGTGCCTGAGTACTTTGCCGATCTGGCGTCGGGAAAGGCGGCTGACGTCGAACGCTTCCTGTCGGGCACAGCCAAGTACGTCGCCTCGCAGCATGCTGGGGATCGCTGAACTGTGTGGGAAGGCCGGCTGACGGCTGAAGGTGAGGCTACGTCTCACTAGCTGACCAGAATCCGGTGATGGCGGTCACCCCTGCCTGCAATGATGCGGAAATCGAACCTGACCGAGACCGCTTTGTGTTTGATCATGTGACCGTTGTGGACGGCCAACGCCGACGGCTTGACGATGCGTGCGGATCAGTGCCCTGGGATGGGGTGACGGTTCTCGTGGGCCCGTCGGGCTCGGGAAAGTCGACCTTGTTGCGGTGCTGCAACCGGCTGGAGGCGCCGACTACCGGACGGGTGTTGTTCGGTCGAGACGACGTCGCCCACTTGGACCCGTTGGGTTTGCGGCGACGGGTAGGCATGGTGTTCCAGCGTCCGACGCCGTTTCCCGGCACAGTGCGCGACAACCTCCAGGTTGCCGAACCGGCGCTCACCGACGACGACGCGGTGGCGATCCTTCAGCAGGTGGGATTGGAAGGCGGCTTTCTTGACCGGATTGCCACCGAGCTGTCGGGCGGGGAGGCCCAGCGGGTGTGCCTAGCCCGGACGCTCGTGGCCGAGCCAGAGGTAGTGCTGATGGACGAGGTCACGTCCTCGGTCGATCCAGCCCAACGCTACGGGTTGGAAGAACTCGCCCGCTCGCTAGTGGCCGGTGGGGTGCCTGTGCTGTGGGTGACACACGATCTTGCCCAGATGCGCCGGGTTGCCGACCATGTGCTCGTCGTTGTCGAGGGGCGCATCGCCCATATGTCACACCCAACCGATATCGACGTCGACGCTCCTCCAGCGGTGCGTGCGTTTCTCGCTGGAGAGGTCTCATGACGACACTGATCATCGATCGACGCAGGAGGTTCTCGCCGTGACGAGCATCGGATGGTCCGGTCTTGCCCTATCGCTGCTGCTGGTCCTAGTGGCCATCGTGGTGTCGCTGTGGAAGCAACTCGGTCTGGAGCGGAGCATCCTCTGGGCTGCGCTGCGTGCGGCCGCGCAACTCTTCGCCATCGGCCTCCTTCTCCAGGTGCTGCTTCGGCCAGGGGTGTCGATCGGGTGGGCATGGCTGTGGGTGGTCGCGATGGTTGTCATCGCTTCTTTCACCGTCCGTCAACGTGCGCCGGAAGTTCCCGGACTCCTCCAACTCGCCCTGATCGCCTTTGTCTGCTCAGCAGTCCTCACACTCGGCGTGCTCTTCGGGCTGGGAGTATTCCAGCTCAACGTTCGCACCCTCATCCCGCTTGCTGGTCTCATGATCGGGAACTCCCTGGCGGCAACCGTGCTCGTTGGCAGAAGACTCGTCGAGGAGCTCCGCGACAAACGCGATGAGGTCGAGGCTCGCCTCGCTCTCGGACAGCCCGCAAATGTCGCCGCAAAGCCATATGTGCGAGGTGCACTCCGTACCGCCCTCATCCCTCAAATCGAGACGACGAAGGCGGTCGGCCTCGTGGTTCTGCCCGGTGCCATGACCGGCTTGATATTGGCGGGGGTCAGTCCGCTCAATGCCGTCCTGGTCCAGGCAGCCGTGATGTACCTCGTGCTGGGTTCCGTGGCAACGACTACCACCGTGATCGCCCTCGGAGTACAGCGCCGACTGTTCACGACCGACCACCGACTTCTCCATTTGACCTCAGCTCGCTCAGGTCGTTGAGTGCCCTATTGCTGCGTGGTTCCGGACCCAAGGACCGGAAGGGTCCTCTGTGCTTGGTGCCGGTCGGTGGGATAGTCGGCTCATGACCTTCTCAACCGCCCACATCGCTCTTACCGCCATTGTCACCGGGCTCCTCGCCATTCCGCTGACCTACTGGCTTCTACGACCGCGCCACTGGATCGACGTGGCGGCCATTGCTCTCGTTACTGCAGCTTCCGTGTTCCTCTGGCGCAAGTCGGCCAACATGGGACAACTCAACGATGATGGACTGAGCCCCCTCAGCGCCAACGATTGGCTGGCCCCGGTCCTGACCTATGTATTCCTCGGGGTCTATGCCGCCTTCCGGCCACCCGCCGACCCGCAGCGGTTCGGCCGGCTCCGGGCATTGCTCACGGTCGTCTCGCTCGTGGTCAACGTTGCAACGATCTAACTCCCGGAAGTGCCATTCGATGATTTGGGTGCCACACATGGAATACGGATGTCGCACGCTGGTGCTACTCGCCTTGATCAGGTGGACACGGGCATGCTTCGAGCTCAGCGTGGGCCTGTTCGGTGGGAAGCGAGCTAGGCGAGTGCTGGCTCAAGAAGAGGAGAGACGGTGGTTCTTGTGAGGAGAAGAACGAGTCGGTGTGGCAACCCTGGGAGATCTCAACGACGGCGCTCGGTGGAAGGACCTCTGTCAAGGCCTGAACGCCAGGGTGAAATGGATCGTCGCTGCCAGAGGCCACTCGTACCGGTTTGCCAACAAGCGAATTGGTGTGGGTGATGACGTCGCTTGCCGCGAATGCCGCAGGTGAGGCGTAGGCGCCGGGATTGGAGCCGTGAGCCTCGGAATAGCTCGTCCAGATGGCGGGACTGATTGCGGCGACCGAGGAGACCAGATCTGGGTGCTTTTCGGCCAAGAGGATGGCGCCGTAGCCCCCGTGGAAATTCCCATCGTCCCGATCTTCTGAGGAGGGCGACCAAGATTGAGGCCTTGACACATCGGAATCAGCTCGTCGACGACCATGGCCATCGGGTCATCACCGGGATGAGGGTTCCAATACCCTCCTCCTCCATCGACCGTCACCATTGCCATCGGAGCCAGCGGGCGCCCATCTACCTGAAGGGCCATCGCCTGTGCTGGCGACATCTCCGACAAGGCGGTCGTATGACTCGCGCCGAACCCATGGAGCATCACGATGAGGGGCAAGCTGCTACCGGGACCATGGCCTGGCGGATAGGCCAGTGTGTAGCCCACCGAGCGATGGCGTGCCCTCGACGAGAAGGTCCCCGAGAGCGACGACCCGGATGGGGAAAAGGCGAGCGGCACAGACGGCACCGAGCATGCACCGTCGAGTTCGTCCAGTGTCTGCCTACCGGGGAGCACACCGTGGGAGACAAGCTCAACTCCAGTGACCCCGGCGACAATCGCAACCGCCGTACCACCGAGCCCGACCTTGAGAAATCGCCGTCGGCTCCAGGTCCTGTGGTCCGGTGTGGCTTCAGATGACATTCCCCAGCCTTGCATGCCGGGTCCCCGAAGCTCGTGACCCCGCAGCGGTTCTGAACCTCCAATCCGGCCGCGCTCGTTCATAATGGTCGTATGACTTCTCCGTCCGGCTGGATCAGTTACACGCCGGGCGACAATTCCCACCTGACTGACGATCAACGAACTCTCGTCGAACAGCGAATCAAGAAACGTAAAGATCGTCGCGGTGCTCTACTGGAAATTGTCGAGGTTCGTGTGTACGAGCACGATGCTGAGCCTCAGGTGAGCTTTCCACCGGGAGCGGAGCTTGGGGTGGAGAGCGGTCCGGAAGCGATTGCTTCGATCCTCAGCCGAGCCAGGGAGGAGTTGGCCCATTGGCGATAGCCGCCGGATGACAGGCCCCAGTCGATAGTGACGACAACGTGGCGGTGTCGGAGGGTCGAAGCAATCACTTCCCGGGTTGGCCGGGCAAATGCAAAGAGAGACAACGGCCGGTGACACACGTGAACGCTCCTGCGAGCTGGTACCACGACCCTGATGGAAGCGGAGGGCTGCGCTACTGGGATGGCGCAGTCTGGACCGGCCACCGATTGCCTCCGGCCTTTCCTCGGTACGCACCCCACGATGCATGGGGGCGTCCGTCTTGGAAGGGCGCTCAACTCGGACGCCCAGCTGTTGGGCCTGGCGCGCTCGCCGAGCCGGGTCATCGCCTCGCCGCCCGGTTGCTCGATGTGCTCGTGGTCTTGCCGGTCTTTGTCGTCCTGTTGGTCATCACCCTCCTGATCGCCGCACCTCATTTCGGTCCGATATTCCCAACTGTGAGCACCAATCAATCCAACGGGACGGTGCCCCTTCCGGGCTTCATCTGGGTCTATGTGACTGTGTTCGCCTCTGCGCTCGTGACTGGCCTGATGTTGCTCGGCTACGAGACCGTGGCCGTGGCCAAGTACGGGCACACGCTCGGAATGGCGTGGCTGCACATCCGACCGGTCCACATCAGCGGGGCGGGCCTCAGCTGGGGGAGATCGTTCGGAAGGGCTGCGATCTACTGGCTCTCTTGGTTTGTCGGATGGATCGGGCTTCTCGACCCGTTGTGGTGTCTGTGGGATGACAGGCGCCAATGCCTCCACGACAAGGTTGTGGACTCCATCGTCATCAACGACCTGGCCGAGGACGGTGCAGGTGGAGCTTCTGATCCCGCTTAGGTTGGCATCGCCCCTGGCAACGCGATCGCCTCCGAGAACAGCGGCATCCACGATTGCTCTTGACGGATAGGCTTCCCGGCGTCGGGCAGCTCCTTGTCCACCATCAAGACCAGTACGTCTAGACCGTCTCCATTCCAAAGCGGGCCATAAGCGCCCGTTCCTCCGCGGGGGAGGGTGGGTCCCCGCAGTTCCAAAGCTCATGCAGATTGGCGAAGTACGCGTCCATGGCGGGGGCGTGGATGACGAGGAGCCGAGCCTCTTCCTCACCCGCGTTACCGAAGGCATGTGCCGTGCCACGAGGCACAAGAACGAATCCTTCCGGCCCTACGACCAGCTCATCCCCGTCGATGATGTCGGACACCAACCCGTCGAGAACGAAGTACGCCTCCGAGCAGTTCGTGTGACGATGCGGCGGAGGCCGGCGCCCACCAGGGGGAAGCGTGCGCTCCATCAAAGACAGATCACCATCGTCCGATTCAGCCAGCGCTTTGAACATCATCACGCTGCCGCGGGCCGTGTACTTCCTCTCCGCCTCGCCACGTCCAGTGACCCGTGGACCCATTGACCAACCTCCACTCGTCGAATACCGAGTCAAACGACTGCCCACCCTACCGAACCACTGCATTCACACGCGACTACAGAGTCACGATTGCCGATGCCTTCTGCGGGGGCGACAATTGATCAAATGGAGCACGAACTCCGACTGTGATCCAGTCCCCACCCGAGCGGCTTGTTGGAACGGTGTGGCAAAACGGCAGTCCGTTGGGGAGAGTGAATCCAGGCGCTCCCGGTCGAAGGCGAGACAGCGACAGCGATTGCAGGCGTCCTTCGGAGGCTCTTGACCATCCATGAGACCTGCATGAGGATGGACTGATGGGTGTGGCTCGAGCCAAGAACCTGATGAGCCCAGATGAGACTCTCAAATTCCCCGGGATCTCGGTCCAACAGGTCGACCTGGGCGACCTAACGGTGGGTCGGATTGTGACGGAGCCCGGTTGGCGGTGGTACACGCACGTGCGTCCGGATGTTGGCGGCGACTGGTGCGAAGCGCGCCATGTGGGAGTTGTGTTGTCGGGCCGTTTTGGGATCGTGATGCGCGACGGGACTACGCTCCAGTTCGGGCCAGAGGACGTCTTCGAGATCCCGCCCGGGCACGACGGCTACACGCTGGGTGACGAGGCGTGTGTCCAAATCGAGTGGTCGGGTTTGCGAGCCTTTGCTGGCTTCAGGCTTGCTGGGACGTACAACCGAGCACTCGTAACACTGCTTTTCACAGACCTCGTCGACTCCACAGTAATGGCCAACCGACTCGGCGACGTAGCCTGGCGAGATCTTCTCTCCAACCACTACGAGGCCACGCGAGCGGAGCTGGAACGGCATCACGGACACGAGGTCAACACGACCGGAGACGGCCTGCTGGCAACGTTCGATGGACCGGCCGCTGCCCTACGCTGCGCCTCGGCGACCAAACGGGCCGCCGACCGCGAAGGCCTGCAGATCCGTGCCAGCGTGCACGTCGGAGAGGTGGAGCTCGTGGGAACGGACGTGCGCGGCATCGCGGTGCACGAAGCGGCGCGGATCCTGAACGAGGCAGCCGCGAACGAGATCCTGATCTCCGCCACGACGCGTGCGCTCGCAGCCAGCTCGGGGTTCGCCTTCCAGAACCGCGGCACGCACGTACTCAAGGGTCTCGAGGGAGAATGGGAGCTGTTCGCCTATCTCGAGAGTGAGGAGGCGGCCCTGGACTGAGTCAATCACATCGATCGCCCAAAATGCCGGCTCTAGGGTTCGATGACGCTCCAACCACGACGACGGAGCTCTCCGGCGAGGTGTTCGGCTGGTACGTGGCTGATGGTCTGCTCCAGGGCGGTCAGTTGCCACGCCGGGATAGCAGCCTGGGCATTCGCGTTGGACTCTGCGTCTTGTAGTCGGCCGATGAATTCCATGGCCTCGTCGCGAGTGAACTTGCCGGCCGCTTGTCGCTGGGTGAAGCCCATTGGGCCGCGGGCGTCCCGGAAGTTGGTGTGGCCGGCGTCTTTGAGGAGAGTCAGCAGCTCTTCCACTTGCTTGAACGACGCTGGTGGGCCTGACTGTTGACCAAACGCCATAGCAGGCAGTCTTGCCGATGTGGCATTGAAGTGCCCCCCTTCATCGGCACCGACGACAGGCCCACGACTCAACCGCGTCCCCGATCACCAGGCCCGTCTGCGCTTCGGAAGCGTTCTCGACCGCCGGAAATGCACCGCCACCTGCCAGCTCATCGGTCCGGCGTAGTCCGTGCCTCTCTGGCGTACCTCGATGCGAGCTGTCGGTCATCCGAGAAGGCAGCCCCTACCAGCTTCAGGATGGAGGCTCGGTCCAAACAGTTGCCGTGCGAACGTTCACCCCCCTCGGCATCGGGACACTATGCATCGGCGGACCCGGCATCACGGCTCATCTGACTCTGAAGGTGGACCGCGAATCGAAGAGCGGCATCGGGTGCATAGTCAATAAACAGTGCAGGTTCGACAAGCTCCAGTTCCAGGACCAGTGGTGTGCCGTCCTCCCCGTCGATGAGATCGACTCTCCCATACCCGATCGGCCCAAAGCGGCGGTCGACTGCCCGTATTGCCGACTCGGCGGCCGTTCGCTGGTCGTTTCTCGGCTCAACCGGAGTGATGACCATCTGTTCCCATAGGTGATCGGTCACCCCGACGTCGGCCCGAAGCAGAGCCGCCTTGTTGACAGCGTGGCTATAGCAACCGCCAAAGAAGACGAGGGCGGCCTCTCCCGTTGCGTCGACTGTTGGTTGGTATGGCTGGACCATCACGGTGTAGCCCTCGTCGTGCAAGCGATGAACATGGTCGTCGGCACCGTCGACTGACTGGGTACGGTATCGGGCCGCATCCCTTCCCCCGCTGCCCACCGACGGTTTGATCACATAGTCATCGGCGGGCGGGCGCCACGAAGAACCGCTGTGAACCCAGACCGTGGGCACGGTGGGTATCCCGTCGTCGGCGAGGTCGGCCAGGTAGGTCTTGTCGGTATTCCAGCGCAGCACCTCCGCTGGATTCACCAGCCGTGACGAGGTCGCAACATGATCGATCCAAGAGAGGAACTGCGCTCGTCGGGTGACATAGCCCCAGGAAAAGATCGGAACCACAAGGTCATACCTATCCCAATGCTCGTCCGGGTCGTCCCAGAAGGCAACCGTCGGAACCAGACCGAGCGAGGTAAGGGCATCTCGAAGATGCGGCCAACCGTCGTCGAGGGCGGCAAACTCCTGGCTGGCAGCGAACGCCACCAATGGTCCATGGAGATTCACGGCCGAAGTCTAGTTCTACTTGGTGCCCAGGTTTCTGGATTTTGTGACAAGTTTCAGGCGGCT